>Ga0181520_10002061_pt1 | contig 38813 bp, 23 predicted proteins | sample PEATcosm2014_Bin_29_FD_132451 | JGI IMG/M metagenome (GOLD analysis project Ga0181520, IMG submission 132451) | Peatland microbial communities from MTU Mesocosm Facility, Houghton, MI, USA - PEATcosm2014_Bin02_30_metaG | ecosystem: Environmental > Terrestrial > Soil > Wetlands > Peat | place... | reverse complement strand
GGAAATGACCTGCCACCGTCAAGGTGGCTCAACTCAACCGGGGCCGCGTTAGCGACCCCGCTCAAGCCGCTTTGAGCGGCTCACATCGTAAAGCCCCCGGCTCTGCCGGGGGATACTTACTTACTCGGCCGGCCTATGGATGAGCCGGCTGTCCAGGAACATCGACCAGGAACTGCTTGATCTCGCGACGCTGGCGTTCGATGGCTTCGGCCTCAGCTTTCTTGATCTCGTTGTGAAGCTGGAATTCCTGCATGGCCTTCGCATGTTCCCCAATCCGATCATAAGCTACCGCCAACCGGTAATGCGCCTCGGATAGCTCCCGATTGGCGTCGATCGCTTTCAAATAAGAGGCAACTGCCTTATCAACATTGTGCTGGGAAGAATATAAAATTCCAAGTTGCAGGTAGGCGTCGGCACATTTGGCATCGATCGTTACAGCCTTTGTCAGCAGCGTTTCGACCTGCTGCGCGGCAAGCGGGTCCGGCGGTTGTTGCTGCCGTTTCCAAATGGCCATCGCATAGAGGTAATTCGCCAAAGAGTTATCAGGATGCTGCTGGACAAACCGCGCCAGCTTCGGCTCGACGCACGGTAATGGGTTGGGCGCAGCCATCTCGATCTTGCCCATGAAGATGTACGGTTCAGGATCCGCGGGATTCAAATCCGAGGCATCGCAGAGGCGACGTGACGCCTCATCGTAGCGAGCGCCAGCAAACAGAGCCGTACCCAAAGCAGTCAGCATTCTGGCCGACTTCGGATAGGCCTGAGCCCCCTCCTCAAAAACCTCTAGCGCCTGCCATACCGCCCGGTGGAGCAGTAACTCCGATCCCCATTCAAAGTAGTTCTGCTCATTGGGATCCAGACGGACAGCTTGCTCAAACTCGTGGACCGCGGCCAGAGGGTTGCCGCGTTTCTCATCCTGCTCACCCGCTACGCGATGTTCATCCGCAGCACTAGAGTGGCCGGTTTCCGATGCAGCCAGACGATCCCCACTGGCCATATCTTCGGGCTTGAGTGTCAAAGTTTCGCGTGCGAGAGATTCGCTGGTGCGCAAGGTGGAGTCCGATCCATGCCCGCCGACAGCCGTCCAGTCAGTCACTCCTGCGACGGTGAAACTTGGCTTGTCGGCAAATTTCATAGCATGGAGTGCGGGCTCCGAAGAGCTCGAGGAACCTGCGGAGGCCGTCCCCGAATCTTCCCTTGAACCTTCAAGCACCAAATTGACCTGCTGCTCGCTGCCCGCCGATAAGGCAGAGACAACAACGGTTTGGCTGTGCGTTCCCGATTTCTCGGCGCTAAGCAAGTAGTCACCGGTTGAAAGTGATGAGAACGCGAAGGAGCCTTCCGCGTTCGTTTTCCTCTCGTAAGCGTTGGATACGCCCTTTTGTTCCAGGCGCACCAGCGCTTCGACCACGAGTTTGCCGTGCGAGTCAAGAACAGCGCCGCGAATGGTCACGCCATCCGAATGGGGTGGAGAGGCTTGCTGCGCGGCTGCCATCTGGGTCGGCGCACTCAATAGAAATACGATCGCCGCAAGTGCGACTCGCAGAACCTCGCCGATCCTGAAACCAGAGGATCGCCTCAATTTGCATGAACCATTCGCTAACTGACGCATTCCAGCTAAATCCGGATTCTTGCCGCGTTGATTGTTCATGTTCGCACCTGTAACTTCGCCGTCACCGATCCAGACACCGGTGCGTCAAGAATGACAAGCTCATTGTACAACCACGGTCATGCAGCGGAAGCATGGCAGCCGAAGGCTTGTTAGCGGCTACTTACACTAAGCGACCCAGGTGCAAAGCGCGCGGCCGAGCCGATCAAGAGAAACCGGTTCAGCTTCCTGCCAAATGGTAAATTCCTGTGGTGCGACCACATAACATTGAGACAGGCTCCCGGCCATACAGACGCATGCGGTCGAGCGCTGGTACTCCTCGAAGCGGATGGCTGCCAGCCACACATAGAGCGCCAGCATTTGCGCGTCCACCGCGCTCCCAGGCAAGTCGTCGACGGCTGGAAGCGGATTCACTTGGTCAGGGTTATCGAAGACGGCCACCCCTGTGAAGGGCTTTGGTTTGCTGCGCACTCCGAATTGCGCCGCAAGAAACGTGGGCCGGGCTCGGCGAAATGCTTCCGAAGCTCCCCACTCGACAAAGGAGTTCCCAAAGATCACGGCGCCATTCCCGCTGAGATAAAGCGACCTCAGAAATTCGCGGACTGCCGGATCCGAGGCCACTTCCGGAGGACACCACGGAGCAACTTCAACTTTGCGCAGGCGATCGAATACCGCGTCTGCATCAGCAAGGTCCTTACGCATGGTGTTCATTTCGCGCGAAAAGCTCTGCCGGTAAACATCCAATCTTCCGTAACTCAACAAGGTAGCTTTTGTCGCGGTTCTCGCCGACGGTTCGCGTCCTACGATGGCATCGACCAGGCTTCTTCCCGCGTCCACCACCCAGGTATTCGCAGATGAAGCTTCAGCACGAGCCATCGCGACATCCAGAAGTCCGCCCGACCGGGAACCCGCCGCGTTGGGAATCCCCGTGAGAAGCAATTCCATGGCGTTGTCGTGATCGCTCGCCGGGCCGAGATCGAGTTTCACTGGCCGCCCGGTTCCGTGCCACCGCCGCCAAACACTCGCCGCGTCGACGGAAAGGGACTGCGGAATATCAAGCAGGACCAATCGATTTCCAGGCTTAGCCCCTGCGCCGCTGACCTTCAGCGCGTGCTCGTCCGCCGCGTCGAAGACCACTTGCACTTCCCGGCGCCAATCCTGAAAGTACGGCGAACGCGCGAGTTGAGAGGAGTTCAGGATCGTCTGTTCCGTGGTCGAGAATTCCCAGTGGCGGACTCCCATTTTCTCCTCGAGATCAACCACATTCTTGAACAGGCTGGCAGACTGCTCCGGGGCTAGGCTTGACACATAGAGGATAAGTCTCTCGATGGACTGCCGCTCGTTGGGAAAGAGATGGTCCCACTGGTTGAGCTGTTGATTGACAAAGGGAAGAAAGGTCAGCGGCAAGCGCTTGAGCAGGCCTTTGTTCAGAGCATCCTGAATTTCCTCCGGCAACTTATCCTGAACCCGCATAATTCCTTCCTGACACCAGTTACAAGCTATCCTGTGCTTTCGGCAATCTGCTAACTACGAAACTCCATCAACTTTGCGCCGAGCGAATCCAGTGGCGGACAACCGAGCAAGTTCGCGAGGGTGGGACACAGATCGATGTGGCGAATGGGACGCTCGATGATTTGGGGCCTGTCGACGGCTGCGCCCAGAGTCATCATCCAGGTGTCCCTGGTTGAATCTGCGTTGGCGCGGTGATTGAAAAATCCGTTGGTCGATGAGCCATCGGGGTCCCGTCCGAACTCGGGGAGCATCACCATCGTCGTCCTGCCATGATAGTCGGGATTCGCTTCCACCTCCTGCCACAGTTGCCAGGCAAGGCGGTCCGCCGTTCGGATGCCCGACAGGTGCAGCGCATACGAGCCGAAATGCGCCGCCTCCACGTCAGAAAAAGCAACCACCAGCACGCGCGGCGCGAACTTGCGCATCACTTCACGAGTCATGAAAAAGGTAAGTTCGTCTCCGGAGGTCGGACCGCCGCTGCGTACGAAACTGGCGATGGCGTTTTGGATGCTGCTGCGCACGCGCGGATCAAGCCGGTCGGCGGCGTCGAAAACATTCCAGCCAAGGCCTTCGTAGTTGGCGCCTTCCATCGCGCTCTGCAGTTCGGCTTCAACCTTCCCTCGATCCGCCATGTTGGCTGTCCGTCCTTCGCGCAAAGCGCCGACAACGGCCTGAAGCATCAGTTGCTTGGGAAAGACCACGTTGGCGCCATACGCGGGTCCATAATTCGAATCCGAACTTGCGCCGATCAGGCTGGTGAGCGCCTTGTTGCTGGCCACGACCCACGTGTCGCTCCGATCTGCGCCGAGTCCCTTGCGCAATTGTTCAAACAGGGTGGGAGTGGTCGGTGCGAGCTTGCCCCAATCGTCCACGCGTTGCCAGTTGCCGGTCAGGATGCTGGAAATCGCGTTGAAGTGTGCCGTCACGCCCTCGTTGCGCGCGTGGTAGTAAAAGAGGGACTTGGGAAGCAAATCCGCGGACATGTGCGGAATGTTCACCAACCCCTCCGGCGAAAAAGTCTCATCGCGGCGCACGCCCCCAATGACGACCACCACGACCTTGTGTCCCGAGTCTGTCTGCGCCCGCGATTCCTCATCCGCACGCGCCTGGGGAAGCATGAGGCCGGCTACCAGCAATCCCGCAGCGTGCAGAAACGTGCGCCTTGAGCGATCCGAAATGAACTCAGGAAAAAGAGAGGACTCGGAGCCTGTTTCAGCGGCTGGGCAAAGCTCATTCTCCATGAACAAACCTCGTGAGAAACGCAAACTCCAGAGTCCGCGCTGGCTTACAGACTACGGATCACGGCTGGGTGGATTATATTCGCTCAGAAAAGCGTTGCTCAATGCAGTTTCAGCGACACACGTTCCACCCTGCCGCGGCACCTGAATCAAGGCTTGGCGGAAACGGATGTCTTCGCCGAATAAACGAACTGCTGAACTTCATTCGCCTCCTTGTCGGTCTCTGCCAAGTGCTGCGCGCGAAGCTTCTGATAGATCGCGAATTCGTTCTGCGCCTTGTCCTTCTGCCCGAGGTGAACATAGTCTGTTCCCAGGCGGTAGTGGGCGTCGGGAAGATTTGAATCGAGTGCCAACGCGCGCACATACTCCGGAATGGACTTCTCATATTGATGCTGGTCAGCGTAGAGGTTTCCCAACTGCACGTGGGTCTCGGCCAGCGCACCATCCAGTTCTATGGATTTCTTGAGCAGGGATTCCACCGTTAGAAGGTCCATGCTTGGGCCTTCAGTTCGCTTTCCCTTCCACAAACTCATCGCATAGTAATACTGCGCCAGAGCATTGTTTGGTTGAAGCTGCGCATAGCGCTGGAATCTCCGGATTGCTTCCTCGGCCTGGGTTGGCGAGTTATCGTAGGCCCTGAAGAGAAAGAGATAGCAGCGAGCGTCGGAAGGGTCCAGATCGGCAGCCGTGAGCAGGGCCTTGACTGCCTCTTCGAACCTGCCCCGCCAGGTCAGCGCCATACCCAGGCCAATCATCAGCCGAGGCGAATCCGGGTAACGCCGGGTAGCTTCGGCAAAGACCTCAATGGCCGGTTCGTACGTCCTGTGAAGAAGAAGCTCGCTACCCCAATCGAACAGATTTCCCTCGCTCGGTTCCATATGTGCGGCGATCTGAAACTCGTTCGCTGCCGTAATGAACTTTCCGTCTTTCTCTTCGATTTGCCCCAGCAGGTCGTGCAGTTCCGCGGTATGCTTCCTCTTCAATAGGTCCTGGCACTGCAGCCTTGCCTCGTTGAGCCGCCCAGTGAGGAAGTCGGCCATCGCCAAATCGTAGCCGTTGTCATAAGAGGCAGGATTGATGCGCTGCGCCCGTTCGAGAAGCGGAAGCGCATCGGCGATCTTTCCGGACTGAATGGAAAACTCGCCCAGGTTATGGTTGGCTTGAAAGCTCAGTGGTTCCAACTGGAGCGCCTTGCGAAACTGCTCCCCGGCCAACTCGGTCTTCCCGGCATGTGACAGAGTCGCCGCGAGATTGGTTCTCGCCGCCGCTGAATCCGGCTTCAGCCGGATAGCGGATTCAAGGTGTTCGATGGCTTTGTCATCGTGCGACAAAGAAGCGTAAGCCTGTCCGAGAAGCTCATGGACTTCAAAGCTGTTCGGTGCGAGCGGCAAAAGGGCCTCGAGTTGGGCCGCCGCTTCCGCGAACCGCCCCGCCTCGTATTGCGCCACTGCCGACTGAAATTGCCGATCCAGCTTCTGCTTCTGGCTATCCTGGGCGGGCGCAAAGCCTGCGCAAGTCAGAAGAGCGCAAAGAATCGTCAACCGCAACCGGGGCCTCTTGCTCACAAGGAACCTCCATCATCGTCGCGTGAAAAAATCGCTACGCAAAAGAAAACCCCGGAAAGGCGCCCAACAGGCTGCCTTCCCGGGGCTCTCACATTCTAGCTCAGTAGTACAGTTTCAGCGCAAACTGGATCTGCCTCGGATCGTAGGGAGCATCGCGAGTGGATCCAACTTCGCCGAAGTGCGGATCGGTGATGTTACCCGAACCACCAATCGACACGACACCGTTGCCGCCGAAGTTCGGCGCGTTGAAGTTCGGATGGTTGAGGATGTTGAAGAACTCGCTTCGGAACTGCATCGAGTAGCGCTCGCTGATCTTGAAATTCTTGAACAACGAGTAATCCAAACGATGGAAGCCTGGCGTAACGGTTTCTCCGCCGTAGGAAGACCCCAGGGCGGCGCTGCCCTGCAGGGGTAGGCACCCTGCTGGCGAGTCTGGAATGGGACCATCTGCCCCCAACTTGCAAGGCTGATTGAAAGCAGCCGCATTTCCAATCCAGAACGGCCGGAGGGCGCCGTTGATTGTCTTGGATTTCATACCAAGTTGCTGGCTCTGTCCCGCAACCCGAACGACGTTACAGTTTGTCCCGGAGGTCGTACCGCTCGGGCAACCGAAGTTCAGAGGTTGACCGCCCTGAAGCGTGGTGATCCAGTTGAACGCCCAACCGCCGAGCACCGCATTGGCAACGCCTCCCTGGTTCAGGAAGCGCTTGTCCTTGCCGAAGGGGAGTTCGTATCCGCCGCTGAAATGGAGAACCTGGCGAATGTCGAAATCGGCCGGACCCCAGTCAAACTTGGGACCAAGTCCCGGTACCGATGCCGCACGGTATCCGCTGTTATTCCCGCCGTTCAGCAAGTCGCCTGCATCGCTCATGGTCTTGCTGAACGTATAGGCGAGGAGGTAGGTAAAGCCGCTCGCAAACTGCTGCTCAAGTTTCGTCTGCAGCCCGTGGTATTTGCTGTTTCCGATCGTTGCCTGGTAACTGCCACCACCGAAATCCGGGAAAGGAACAGTACCGCCTGCGCCAGGATTTGCGGTGTCCTTTGTAGGTGATCCGGCCGGAATGAGGGCAGTTACATTGTTTGGTCCAATGCCCGCTTGAAGATCCTGGCCATCGGTGAACACATACGAGGCCTGCGCGGACAAGGTGCGCGTTAGGGAGTACTGCAGAGTGAGGTTAGCACTGTAAGTGCGTGGGGTCTGGTAGTTGAACTGGAGCCCTTGCAAATTCAAGCCCCGAGCGTCCGAGAATTTCGGATCGAACTGGATGCAGGACGCGCCGGATTCAAGGGTAGAGACTCCAGGACCTAGCGGGCCGTCGGTTGATAGGCCTGAGAGGTTGGCCGTCGAACATCCGGCAAACGGTGTGCCGTAGCTGATCGGCGCAACCTGAATCGATGGATCGCTCGAATTAGCACCTTGGGGGAGTTCCGTAAAGGAGAATTGGAAGGGATAGTTCTCGCCGATGTTCGGTCCGTATCCCTGGTTCTCAAAGGAGTTGAAAAAGAGGCCAAACCCGCCGCGAACTACCATCTTCGGGCTAGCCTGATACGCAAAGCCAACGCGTGGCGCGTAGTTGTTCTTTTGTGTCTGCAGGAGACCCTGCCCATATTCGCTAGTCCGGGCGAGCGCAATCCCGTCGTGATTCAGCAGTTCCTCGAATCCCCAGCAGCCGGGGTTTGCACATGTGCCCAGTGTCGGGGCGGTAGTGCTTGGGTTGCCAGTCGATACCGTTCTGGTGTCCTTGCCGGAGGCCGGGATCAGCATCGTGGGTTTGCCGAAGTAGCTGGGAACGAAGTTGGCCTGTCCGCCGTTGGTTTCTTCGATGGGACCAAAGTAGTCCCAGCGCAGACCGAGGTTAATAGTTATCTTCGGCGTCAGCTTCCAGTCGTCCTGGAAGTAAAGGGCGGTGTAGGTCTTCAGGTCGTAGGTCTTGCCGATGTTGGACATCCAGAACTGGTCGAGGCCGCCTGAATAGTCGTAGCCACCAGTTACGATCGAGGCTCGAGGAGGAAGCAGCATCTGCGACATTCCGCCCGTGGTGGTGTCCTTTTCACTGTCCGCATCGCCGTAAAATCCTGGGATGTCGGTATAGAGGCCGTGCCAGTGGAATTCTCCGTGGGAACTGGCCGGCTGCAGGGTCTGGAACTTCACGCGCTGAAGTTCAATGCCGGCCTTGAAGCTGTGCTTGCCCCAGATCTTCGTAATGTCGTCAGTGACCTGGAGGGTCTGGCTGACTTCATCCGAAGGCAGGTAGTCGTTGCTGCCCAGTGTATTCAGGCCGGAGATATCGAGGGCGGGAAGTCCGCCGTTCTCGTTCGCCGTCGGGATACCGTAGATCCCAAAATTCTCCGGAATGCCCGTGACGGTGCCTTCCGGGCCAAAGCGCGTGGTATGCAGGTGAGCGAATCCGCCTCTCACCTGATTGATCGTGTTGGCAGTGAACACATGGGTGTATCCCGCGACGGCCTGGTCGGATTTCGCGGTCTGGAGGCCCTGCTGGAAGGCGCCGCCGTCCGCAATTCCGCCAAAGATGCCCGGAATGAACTGCGGGTCATCGGCATAGCTGAAGCGGAAGAATACCTGGTCCTTTTCGGAGGGGTTGAAGTCGAACCGCATATCGAAGGCGTTGCGGTGCTCGAAGAGGCTGGGGCTGTTGGAATACTGGTCCAACCCAGTGTTAGGCGCCGGGTAGAGATTTAACAGCTTAATGGCTTTCGCATCCAAGGTGGGGGCAGGGCCATTCGTAGACTTAGTGAGGTCGTTGAGGTTGCAGGCGGCCGCTGTGAAGGTCATCGTTCCGGCGCCGCAGGTTCCAAAGGGATCACGGACGTAGGCGATAGTTCCAGCCGTCCCGCCTGTGGGAATAGGAACGGGCAGACCGCTCACCGTGTCGGTGCCACCGGTGGTAACTGCACGCGTTGTGGCTGGATCGAGGATCGTGCCTGGAGGTATTGAGCGTCCCAGGGCGTCCGTTCTGGCCGCGCCAGCGTGTTCGGTAAGGACGTCAGAGAGGTTCGTGAAGTTGCTGCTGCGCTCTAAGGCGGTTGGAACCGTGCCGGTCAGGTTTGTGCCCTGTACGCGGCGCAGGCCCTCATAGTCGCCAAAGAAGAAGAGCTTGTTCTTGAAGATCGGTCCGCCGGCGGAAGCGCCGAATTGGTTCATGCGCAGCTCGCCCTTTCCGGTTCCACCGTTGTCTTCAAACCAGTCCGCGGCGTCGAGTTTATCGTTGCGGAAAAACTCCCAGGCCGCGCCATGGAGGCTATTGGTTCCGGATTTGATGGTTGCGTTCAGAACCGCGCCCGCGGAACGACCCAGTTCGGCGCTGAAATCCGCTGTCTGGACCTTGAATTCCTGAATCGCGTCGAGCGGCGGCAGGATGACAAAGTTGGTGCCGTTGAGGAAGTCGACGGCGTTGGAGTTGTTATCGATGCCATCCAGCAGGTAGTTGTTCTGCGCCGGCCGCAGGCCGTTGGCAGAAAATGCGCCTGAGGCTGCGTTGCCGCGCGTGTCAGCTTGCGGCGTCTGCATTCCAGCGCCAAGCTGCGCAAGGAAGGTGAAGTTGCGCCCGTTGAGGGGCAGGCTGTTGACACTCTCCTGGGTGATGACCTGTCCGACTGAAGCTTCTTCCGTCTGCAGCAGGGGCGGCGCGGTGGTCACCTCGACGGTTTCAGTCGCGGCGCCGGGTTTGAGCTGAATGTTGACCAGAAGGTGTTGCCCGACGGCCACTTCCAGGTTTTCCTGGGTGGTCTTGGCGAACCCCCTGGCGGCTGCGGACACAGAGTAGTGTCCGATTCTGACTGGCGAAAAGCTGTATTCGCCGCTGTTGCCAGCCCGGGTTTGCAGGGTTAATCCCTGGTCCGTATTTACGAGAGTTACTTGCGCGCCGGCTACAACCGCGCCGGTGGCGTCTTGAACCGTACCGCTGATTGCGCCTTCGTCAACCTGGCCGAATGCGTACCGGCTCGGGAGCAGAAGCAGGCACAAACACATAAGGAACAGGAAGCCAAGCTGCCTGAACCGACTCGATTCTCTGCAATCAAAGGCCATCCGAATTACCTCCGTTGTCTTGAGTGCGTTCACGAATGCCAGGGCCGCCGCCCACGGGGAAACAGAGGCGGCGCCGGCGTGACTGCGCAAACCATTTAGCACACCGTTGTAAACGGTTACAACATCGTGCGTGAGAGAGTAGTACTGGCGCAATGCGTTTGTCAACCAAAAGTTGTAGGACGGTCTTTTGCGGCTCAAAGGCAGCCTCTCGGGCAGTGTTTTGACTGTCTGGGAACCCCCTCTATTCTGTAGGGCATATCACGTAGAATGAGTTTGTTACAGATATTGAATGAACCTCCTCCCGTCATCCGAATCACAAAGCGACCCGGCACCCGAGGCAGGCAATTATGACCGCTAGCATCGGTCAGTCCGGTTTTGGCCTAATCCCGTCCTGGTGTTATGATGCAGACGCCTTGCCACTTTCATGTAACCCTTCCCAATGATGTCGCGACCCAAGAACGATAGCCGCTTCCCTTCCCGGCGAACATTCCTCAAGAGCATGGGCCTGGCGCCTCTATTGCTCCGTCCGGCCCCGTTCCATGGGGCTTCGCTTCTGTTCGGCCCCGGGCAGGGCTTGTCGAATCTGAATCCGGCCTTTCCTTTCGCCGATGCCCGTTTGACGCCTCATTACCCGGCGAAATCTCCGTTGGCGGACGTCTTGCGCCTGGTCGCTCCAGGTTCGGACGAGTACATTACCGAGAAATACGCTTCTGAAATCGATGCCATTTTCAAACAGTGGACCCGGGCATTCAAGGCCCCAGGCCGCGATCTGTCAGTTCTGGCCGAGTGGCTGGCCCCCGCGATCGAGGCCGTCTCGCTGGCTCCAGTCAAGGAGACCGCGGTGCGTTCCGGATACGGCATCGATGTTGTCAAAAGACAATTTGGAGCGAATGGGATTCCTGGGCGCGACCAATTCCTGAGGGAGATGCAAGACTGGCTCGCGCAGGTGTCAAGTGTAGAAACTGCGGAATTTGAAATTTATGGAATTGAGGAAATCGCCAATGCGCCGCTGGCGCTTGGCCTGCAAATACGATATGACCTCGTCTGCAGCCGTAACGATGGACGACGTGAAGAGCGGGTGGGATCGTGGCGCACCGAGTGGATGCGCGATGGATCGGATGCGTGGAAAGCGAGGAAGTGGGGAGCCGGCGAGGAGACGGTCGCTTTCGCGCAGGGGCCTGTTTTTATTGACGTGACGCATCAGGCGATGGGCGGCACGGAATCCTACAATCGGCAACTGCTGCGCGGCGTCGACGATTGGCGCACGGTCTTGGACGGCGCAACGGGCATTGACATCTACAGTAACAACGGGGTGGCGGCTGGTGACTTCGATAACGACGGTTTCGACGATTTCTATATCTGCCAGCCGGCCGGTTTGCCAAACCGCCTTTACCGCAACCGTGGAGACGGCACCTTCGAAGACGTAACGCAGAAGGCCGGGGTGGGCGTGCTCGACAATACTGCGTGCGCTCTGTTCGCCGACTTTGACAACAGAGGACTCCAGGACCTTCTTGTGGTGTGCGGCACCGGTCCCTTGCTCTTCCTGAACCAGGGAGACGGCACCTTCGCCATCAAGCGCGATGCCTTCAAGTTTGCCGGGCCTCCCCAGGGAACGTTCACGCACGCGGCTATTGCCGACTACGACCGTGACGGGCGGCTCGATATCTACTTCTGCACCTACATGTACTACCTGGGCCTCGACCAGTACCACTATCCGATTCCCTATTACGATGCGCGCAACGGCCCACCCAATTGCCTGCTGCATAACGAAGGGAATGCGACATTCGTCGAGAGGACCGAAGCTGCCGGATTGAATGTGGAGAACGACCGCTACAGCTTTGCCTGCGCCTGGGGTGACTCCAATGCGAACGGCCTGCCCGACCTGTGCGTGGTCAATGACTTCGGAAGCTCACAGCTTTATCGCAACAACGGCGATGGAACCTTCACTGTGGTGTCAAAGCAGGCCCGCATCGAAGAAGTTGGGGCCGGAATGAGCTGCTGCTGGTCCGATTTCGATAACGACGGGCACCAGGATATCTACATCCCCAGCATGTGGGAGGCTGCCGGCCAAAGGGTTGCGGGGCAAAAGCAGTTTCACGAGAAAGCCCCGGAGAACATCCGCGCGCTCTACCAGCGGCACGCCCGCGGCAATGCTCTTTATCGAAACCAGGGGAACGGAACGTTTCAAAACATCGGCCGGCAAGCCGCAGTCGAGATGGGCCGGTGGAGCTGGTCCTCGGATTTCTGGGACTTCGATCATGATGGATATTCCGATCTCTATATTGCAAACGGTTACATTTCCGGAGCCGAGCGCAATGACCTGGCAAGTTTCTTTTGGCGGCAGGTGGTCGCGAAGTCGTCTGAGGACGTAACGGCCTCCCTGGCCTACGAGCATGGATGGAACGCCATCAACGAACTGATCCGCTCGGACAACACCTGGCACGGCTATGCGAGAAATGTTCTGTTCGCAAACAACCGCGACGGAACGTTTTCCGAGGTCTCCGGTCCTGTGGGCATGGATTTTCTCGAAGACAGCCGCTCCTTCGCGCTGGCCGATCTGGATCACGATGGACGGCTGGAAGTGATCCTTCGAAATCGGAATGCCCCTCAACTGCGCATCCTGCATAACGGGATGAAGGACATCGGTCACTCGATCGCATTCCGCTTGCGGGGGCACAAGAGCAACCGCGATGCGATCGGCTCGGCAATTACGGTCGAAACCGGGAACCTTCGCCAGACAAAGTATCTACAAGCAGGAACCGGCTTCCTCGCTCAACATTCCAAGGAAGTTTTCTTTGGAGTCGGGCGGCCAGAAGAAGCCATTCGTGTCACCGTTCGCTGGCCCAGCGGGCTCAAGCAGGAATTTGACCATTTGCCGGTGGACCACCGCATTGAGATTGAGGAGGGTTCGGCTGCATTTGTAGCCAAGCCCTTCGCCGCGCCCACACCGGCCTACGCGCAAGCAGGGCCGCCGCCAGCCCTGGACCCGTTGCCTTTTCAGGTAGAGACATGGCTTATCGAACCCTTGATGGCACCGGAGTTCTCCCTGCCCGATCTCGTCGGGAACTTACGTGAACTGCGGTCTTTCCGGGGTGGCTTTGTGCTTCTCATATTCTGGACCACAACGGCGCCCCTGTGCCACGACCAGCTGAGAATGCTCCATCGGCACAGCCACACACTTGCCGCAAACCAGTTGGAGATGCTGGCTGTGAACCTGGACGAAGCCAGCAATGTTTCCGCCGCACGGTCGTTTGCAGTTCAGGAGAAGTTCTCCTTTCCGGTCCTCTTTGCGACCGAGGATGTGGCCGGGATTTATAACATCATTTATCGTCATCTGTTCGATCGCCGCAGGGACCTCGCCATCCCAACTGCTCTTCTAGTGGACCGAGACGGCCTGATCGTCAAGGTGTATCAGGGGCCAATCGATCCTCATGGCCTGCTGCAGGATGTACGATCTGTCCCAACCACCCCGGCGGATCGCATGAAAAAGGCGATTCCGTTCGACGGAGATCTCTACCAAGGCGCATTCACTCGCAATGATTTCACCTATGGCGTGGCCCTGTTCCAGCACGGCTACCTGGACCAGGCGGCAGAATCCTTTGAGCAGGTCGTTGCCGCCAAGCCCAACGATCCGGAAGGGTATTACAACCTGGGTACTCTCAACCTGCGCAGAAACAACTTTGCACAGGCACGCGAATATCTTCTCCAGACGTTAAAGTTGCGGCCGAACTACCCGGAGGCCTGGAACAACCTGGGAATGATGGCCGCCCAGGAAGGCCACCCGGAGGAAGCAATAGAAGACTTTCAGCAGTCGTTATCGCTCAGACCGAGTTATGAAGTCGCACTGCTGAACCTTGGGAATGTCTACCGCCGACAGGGAGTTTTTGACAAAGCGGAAGAGTGCTTGAGCCATGCGCTCTCGATTCAACCCGACGACCCTGAAGTCAACTACAGCCTTGGAATGCTCTTCGCGCAGCAAAGCCAGTTGCAGCGCGCGTCGGATTATTTGCGAAAAGCGGTTGAGTTGCGTCCGGACTATCCTGAAGCTTTGAATAACCTTGGCGTTCTCTTCGTCCGGAATCAGGATTACTCAAAGGCGGAGGAGCAATTCCGAACTTGCATCCGCCTGGTTCCGGCCTTCGACCAGTCCTATCTCAATCTTGCGCGCCTGTACGTGATGCGAAGCGACAGGGATAAGGCGAGAGAGGTCTTGCAGAAACTGTTGCAGATGCAACCGCAGAATCGGGGCGCCATTCAGGCATTGAAGATGTTAGAGTGATGGCCTTGAGGACGCATCAAGAATGAACAAGAATTGGTCTTGCCGTGATCGTTCGCGCAAGGAATCGTTCGCAGAAGATCGGAGCCGCTATGAGGTGGCCGCGCCTGGGGCCGATAGAAGACCCTAACGCATGCGCGCGCGCAGCTCAGACCATTGAATTGAACAAAGAGGACCGCCGGAAGCTGGGGCAGCAGTTGCGCCGCCTTCGATAGCGGTCAATGTGGTTTTGCAGATCAGTATTCCTTCAGGCCGCAGGATTCCAAAACTGATTGACGATCTGCCTTAGACACGCCAATAGCGCCAACAGGCGCAGAGACACGCACGCCCGTCATTCCTTCTTTCCAGAAACCTCAATCCAGGCCAGCGTTATCGATGCAGGGTGCAGAAACGCGGTTCTCCATCACGCACATACCTTGTATCGGCGTCATCCGTCGCGTATAAAATACATAGTATCTCTTCTAAGGAGTTGTCGCCGCGCGCTATGGAAATTCATACCAATCTAGCGGAGTTGAGAGCCAAAAGGGGCCTTGCAGCATCACAGTTGGCCTCCAAGATCGGCGTCAGCCGACAGACAGTTTATGCCATCGAGGCGGGGACCTACGTCCCCAACACAGTGGTCAGCCTGAAGCTTGCGCGCGTGCTAGAGACCACGGTCGAAGATATCTTCCAGATCGAGCCGGAGGATCGAGCGCCTGACGAGGTCGCAGACGTGACGATCCTGGGCGATACCGAGTCAATGGTCGCCGGGCAGCCTTTACGCTTGTGCAGCGTTGACAACCATCTTGTCGCCGTGGCGCCGGAGTCGGGAGGTTGGGGTCTTCCACCTGCCGATGCCGTTCTGCTTACGTTAGTCCGCAAAAGCAAACACAACGGCGAAGCAAAAGTCAGGATACTCGGAGACAAGTGGAAAAAGTCCACTCGCATTTTGCTCGCAGGCTGCGATCCAAGCGTCTCCATCCTTGCGCAGTCCATGCAGGCGCAGGGCTGCGAACTTCTGGTGGCCTACGAAAACAGTTCGCGAGCGCTGGAATTTCTCCACGACGGTGTGGTGCATATCGCCGGCACTCACTTGGTGAACAAAGCCACCGGCAAGACCGATCTAGTGTCCATCACCAAAATGTTCGGCCCGAATTCAGTCGCGGTCATATCCTATGCCATTTGGGAAGAAGGGCTGGTTACGGCACATGGTAACCCTAAGGGAATCTTCGGCATCGCCGATCTTACCCGCAAGGATGTGCGCTTTACCAACCGTGAGACTGGAGCAGGCTGCCGCCGATTGCTGGATGATCTGCTGCGCGGGCAGGGTATCACTGGCAAGCAAATAAAAGGATATGAACGAGTTACAGCGGGACATCTGCCAGCGGCGCGCCTGGTGCGCAGCGGAGAGGTAGACTGCTGCATCAGCACGCAGGCGGTGGCGCGCGCGCTGGCTTTGGACTTCATTCCTCTGGCGCAGAAACCCTACCATTTGGTGATCCGCCGCGAGCATCTCAAAGACCCTTCGATTCAAACGCTGCTCGACACCCTGGAACACGCGTCGTTCCGCCGGGAAGTCGAATCGTGCACCGGGTACAGCATGCGAACAGCCGGCGATCGCCTCGTCTGAACAGCCGGTGAACCCGTGGATTGCGCCTGCATGTGCGGATCAAGGCAAGCCCCCGGCTTGCCTGGTCATTCACGCCGTCCGTGCGCAGCATGCTGCCTAGATCTTGCGAATTTCATTTGTCCCGGTCCAGAGCGTCCAATAGAATGATGGCCAAGCAGGCATGTGTTGAGGCCATGCCGTTTGCCGGACCGGTATCGCATCCCCTTGCCCGTTAACAAGGCCGCGGTCCAGACTCCCCCACCCTTGAGAACAAAATGGAGATGATCTTATGGATCCGGACCGGTCCTCGATTACCCTCCTGTTGAATGAATCGCGCGGCGGCAACAAGGCTGCTTTCGACGCCCTCATCCCAGTGGTTTACGACCAGCTTTACCGGCTTGCGTCGAGGCGTCTGTCGGCGGAGCGCAAAGGGCACACCCTGAGAACCACCGAAATCGTCCATGAGGCCTATCTGCGGTTGGTGGACTCCGATGTGGCCTGGAACGATCGCGCTCACTTTTTCGCTATCTCCGCACAGGTGATGCGCCGCATCCTCATCGACCACGCCAAGAGCCGGAGCCGGGAAAAACGAGGCGGAGAGTTTGAGAAGGTGCCGCTGGATTCAGCATTTGAGCTGGGTACGCCCACAGCGTTGAATCTGCTGGAAGTCAACCAGGCCCTGGAACGGCTCTCGGCCAAGGACGCGCGCAAGGGAACCATCATCGAGCTGCTGATCTTCGGAGGGTTGACCTATGACGAGGCGGCCCAGGCCGTCGGCATTTCCGCCGCCACTCTGCACCGTGAATTGAAGCTCGCCAAAGCCTTCCTCCACCGGGAACTCACATTGTCCGTTCCACGGAGCGCGGCGGGCGGAAACTCTCCTCAGGAAGCCTCTTGATGGACGCAGGGACAACAACCCGCTGGAGGCGGATCGAGACGCTTTTTCATCATGCGTCCGAGATGGATCCTGTGCACCGCGACGGCTTCATCGCGCAGGCCTGCGCGGGCGACCGGGAACTGCGCGCCGAGCTCGATTCCCTGCTCTCGTCCTCCGGCATGACCCTGGCCTCGCTGAAAAGCTCAGTTGCCGATGCGGCCGGCGATCTGCTGGGTGAGGGACACGAGGAGATTACGCGAATCGGCGCTTACCGGCTGATTCGTACTTTGGGCGAAGGCGGCATGGGCACCGTCTATCTGGGAGCGCGCGACGATGACCAGTACCAGCGCACGGTGGCCATCAAGGTGCTGCGCGCGGGGCTCACGCATCGGCCGGAGCTCCAATTGCTGTTTCGCACCGAGCGCCAGATTCTGGCTGACTTCGACCATCCCAGCATCGCCCGCATGCTGGATGGCGGCATCACCGCCCATGGGTCGCCTTATCTGGTGATGGAATACATCGACGGCATTGCTCTCGACGTTTATTGCCAGCAACTGAAGCTCCCGCTCGATGCCCGACTGCGCCTGTTCCGAACACTGTGCGCGGCCATCGATTACGCCCATCGCCACCTGGTGATTCACCGCGATATCAAGCCGTTGAATGTACTGGTCACCAGGGACGGCACGCCCAAACTGCTGGATTTCGGTATAGCCAAGCTGATCGACCCCTATCAATCGCCGAACGACCAGGTTCTGCTCCCGGGCAGTGAACAGATGCTCACTCCCGACTATGCCAGTCCCGAGCAACTGCTTGGCCGTCCGATTTCAACAGCCACCGACGTCTATGCGCTCGGCGTCTTGCTTTTTGAGCTTCTTACCGGAGAACTGCCCTTCGCCGGCTCGCGCGCCGAGCCCATGGCACAGGCGCGGGCCATTTGCGAGCAGGAGCCGGAAAAGCCAGGTGCAGTTTGCCTCAGAACGCATTTTCTGCCCGCGCCCGATGCGCGCAGAATCCGTGGCGATCTGGACAGCATCGTCCTCAAGACTCTGCGCAAAGATCCTGCGCAGCGCTATGCCAGCGCGTCGCAGCTTCTGGCCGAGCTGGATCGCTACTTCAGGGGCTTCACGGTTGAAGCAGCGGAGCAGAGCATTGCCTACCGCGTGGGAAAATTCGTGCGCCGTCATCGGGTTACCGCGGCGATCACGATTCTTGTATTGCTTCTCATCGTGGGGTTTGCCACCGGGATGGCCTTGCTGGCCCGCCGCGCCGCGCGTGGAGAAGCCGTGGCCCGTCGCGAAGAGGCGTTCCTGGCCAGCATCTTCAAGGCTGCGACTCCGGAGGGTTCCAAGGGTGAAAACGTGACTGCGCGTCAACTGCTTGACCAGGCAGCAGGCAGGCTCGACACAGAGCTTGCTTCGGACCCGGAGTTGCAGGCGGAAATGACCGAGAGTATCGCTCAGTCCTACGTGGCTGTGGGCATGTATAACCGGGCGGAGCCGCTGCTTGAGCGCGCCCTTCGTCTCACCGAGCAAAGTCACGGTCAGTCCAGTCGCTCGTATGCGGAATACCTCGCCAATCTGGCCACCGACTACCGTTTGCAGGGTGAATACAGGAAAGCCGAGCCTTTTTTCCGACGCGCCGTCAACCTGAACGAAAAGCTTTACGGCCCAAACACCTTTTCCTTCGCCCACAGTTTAAGCGACCTGGGCGAGTGTCTCTATTGGGAAGACGAAGATGCACAAGCAGAGCAGACCCTGCGTCAGGCTCTCGCCATTGAACGGCCGCTTGCCGACAGCCTTCAGGATGGAACCCGCAACTACCTCGCTCTCACTCTGGAGCGCCGAGGCGCCTACCCGGAAGCCGCCCAACTACTGCGTGAATCCACAGATATTACCGGACGCGTGTTAGGCAAGCAAAGTGCCGATTACCTCGTCAGCCTGCATAACCTTGCCGGCGCGCAGATCGATATGGGCGACCTGGATGGGGCAGCCCGATCGGACCAGGAAGTGCTGACCACCCGCCAGAAGATTTGGGGACCCGGCCACCCCGATACGGCTTACTCCTTGAATAATCTGGGGTGGATTTACCTGGAGCAGGGACGCTGGCAATTGGCTGAGCCACTGCTGCGGAAGAATCTCGAAATCACGTTGAAGATTTCAGCCTCTCCTGGACCTCGTTACGTAAGTGCTCTGGCCAACTGGGGACGCCTGCTGGAACAGAAAGGCGACTTTGCAGGCGCGGCGAATGATTATGACCGGGCTCGGCAAATCCTCGCCGCCGGGGGACACGAAGAAAGCTGGAACGGCGCCAAGATCATGAGCTATCAGGCCCTCCTCAACCTTGACCGCGGCCGCTACCCAGACGCAATCCGGCTGGCCGCTCACGCCGTCGAAGTAGAGAAGAATCTGGGCGGCGACAGCAGTCCGCAGTTGAGTTCAGGACTATTGGCTTTGGGGCTGGCCAACCTGCTGGCCGGTGTCCCGGCCGCTGCGGAGACTTCGTTCCGCGATGCCCTCGCCATTCGCCAGCGCACCTTCCCGCCCACTCATCCTGAACTGCTGCTCGTCCAGGTGCGGCTTGCCGAAGCGCTGCTGGCGGAGAAGCGGTTCCAGGATGCGCTCGACCTGATGAAGCCAGTGTTAGCCGCCGCCAAAACAGCTCCCTTCCCGCTGCCCTCCTGGCGAATGGCCGAACTGCAAATCGTCTACGGTCTGGCGTTGCGCGGGAGAGGCCACGAAAAGGAAGCGGCCGCATTGATCGCCGAAAACTCAGCCAATCTCCAGGACTACAACCTGGCCGCGGTCAAGGCCTATCTCACGCACCGCGCGAATACAGGTGCAAATTCCGCAATGCCTTCAGAGCAATAGCCCGTGCCGCAAGGGACGGCATCCTGGTGACAGGCTCCCTCTGAGCGGCCTCGGCGGTCCGCACAATGGGGTAAGCGACAAAGACCGTCCGCCCGCGACTTTATTTGCAAGGATGGAATTCATGATATGCAGTGGATGAAGAGCCTGAAGCTGAACGCGGCGATACAAGCCGCCGAAATAAACGAAGTCCAGTTCATTCTGTAGTTTTCCAGGCGGCGCTTCGGGGTTGTCGGAGGTTGTCAAGCCGCACGGCCAGTTCGCCCTCCTGTTCGAATCGGACCGTCCTCAATATGATTCTCAGGCGCGCTTTGGCCTATTGCCGGCCTGGCCCGGATCACCATGGGCGACGCCAAGCTGAAGAAGACGGGACACTGGAATGAGCAGGCCCCTTTACCGGCGCCTGCCACCAGCGACCGTTTGCGGGAGTCGCAAGCATCGTTCTCGGCCGCTCCCGAAGGGGCGAAAATGCAAGAATACACTGGGCATTGCAACCGCCATACCTTTGCCAGTAGACTTGTTGTGGCAGGGCAGAATCTGCGCAGGTTGCAGAGCTGCTCGGCCATAGGACGTTAAAACGCGGAGAGGTGGCAGAGCCCGGTTGAATGCACCCGACTCGAAATCGGACAAGGTCGAAAGGCCTTCGGGAGTTCGAATCTCCCCCTCTCCGCCATACACTTTTTCATAGACTTGAAGACTCAACAGTTTAGCCAATTAAACATAGCAAACTGAATAAGATGGGGACGGTTCGCATTCTGCCGTATCTGTTCACATCGTCCTCCCTGTACCGCCCAATTACCCTGTTTTGTCGTACCATGGCGACCGTGTCGTACCACGGAAATTCCCTGCCCAAACGCCGACTCCGGACATCCAGACCTTCGCGCAGCGATGCTGGGCCGCACAAGCGTTCGCTATATATTCGCCTATAATGATCTGATGACCAGCCCGATCGGTCGCCACCGCGTCTACATGTCGTCCCAGTACCGGCAGGGATGGCACTGCCAATTTCTGGAAGCTGATCTGCAAACAGCACTGCCACGGAAGCTATGCTTCAAGTCGACTGACAAGATCATTGCCCTGGTCGAGCACGGCGGCGGGTTCAATGACCCGGAAGCACGGATGATGCTGGACCACGGGATTGCGATGGGTCGGGGTGGAGTGTTTCTGTGCCTAACGGATGAACAATACGCCGAGCTGAAACGCTGAGACAGTCGAGGCTGCATCAGTCCGGCGGGAGCCGAAGGAAGATTCGGATGAGATGCCGCCAGATTCCATTCCGCGGCTCGTGCTCACGCTCTGAACTTGCCACCTGCATCTTGGCCCACTCCCGATCATCTTCGCGCTGCTCCTTCAGGAGTTTGCGCCGGTTTCGGACCGCGCCCTTAAACGGACTTGTCGATGATGCGCAGCATATTGCTCGCCACGAACAGCAGTTCGAGCGTCTCGCCGGCGTTCGGGTCGGGCAGGTTGTGAGGCTCGTGGACAAAGGAGTTGCGGAACCAGCCGACGCCGCCTGCAAGAAACCCCTTGAGCTGTTTGGCATAACCGTCTCGGCTTTGCGGGTCACCTGCCGCCAGGTTGGGATATGGAAACTTCAGGTCGCCGGTATCGAAAAGCTTGTACGGCAGGCTGACACCGGATACCCCTTTGGCTGCTAGCGACGAAGACGCGTCCCGGATTTCAATCAAGCGGCATAATCCGGCAGTCGGCATTACCTCTGCGAGAAGGCCTTGAAGAAGGCGATCCTGCATCGCAAGAACTCGCTGTTCTATAAAACGCTGCACGGCGCACAGGTGGGCGATCTCTACATGAGCCTGATTCACAGCTACGAGCTGAACGGTGCCAACGCCTTCGACTACCTGACCGAACTCCAGCGGCACGCGAAAGAACTGCGCCAGAATCCCGCCGCATGGATGCCATGGAATTACCGCTTGCCATCGGCCGCGCCGTCCGCTGCGGCGGACGCCGTATCGTAACATCGAACCAGGTACGGAGATGGCAACCAAGAAAATCGAAACGGCAAAGGACATCTACCAGATCAAGGTCACTCTGCTCGGCACGAAGCCGCCCATCTGGCGCCGCCTGCTGGTTCCCGCCGAACTGACTCTGGCGCAACTGCACGATGTACTGCAAATCGCGATGGGGTGGCAGAACGGCCACATGCACCAGTTCCGCCTCGGACGGCGATACTTCGGGCGGCCTTTTCCAGAAGAGCGGCTCATGGGCATGACTCCGACAGAAAACGAGCGCATGGTGCGCCTCTCCGCAGTGCTCGGCAGAGTGGGCGCCAAGATGATCTATGAGTACGATCTCGGCGACAGCTGGGAACACGGCATCGTTCTGGAGAAGCAGCTTCCAGTTGATCCGAATACGAAGTATCCGGTCTGCACGGACGGTCGGCTTGCATGTCCGCCAGAAGACTGTGGAGGAATCCTAGGATTTTACGATCTCGTTGAGGCCATCGCTGACCCCAACCACGAACAGCACCAGGAACTGAGAGACTGGCTCGGCTATGACTTCGACCCCCAGTCCTTCTCGATCGATAACGTCAACCACATGCTCTTACCCGCTCGTCGTCACGGCAAAGCCCTCAAGAATTAAACCAGGTATCCTGGACTACGCAGGCTTGCCGGAAACACACAGTGCAACACCTGCCATAAGTACCTAGAATCGGACACGGAGGCCTTGTGTACTGTTGCGAACTTCAACTTGTCGAGTCCACGGCGATGTTTGTGGACGGCACAAGGTACAGAAATCTACTGAAGCGAAGCCAGGCTTGTCCTGAAGGCCATAGTTCATCTCGTCCCGCCAAACGGGAGGCAAGCCGTCAGAGCCAGCCTTCCATTTCCGCTCGTGGGTTTCCGGAGGAATAACGAAAGGACTTTACGAATGCACGCCAGCATCATGAGAAGAATTCTGTTTGGGGTTTTGTCGTGCGCTGTAGCGGCAACCCAGTTGTGTGCGGCTCCGGCAAAAGATGCCCCGAAGAAGGCCGTTTTTCGGATTGGAGCGTTCGACCGGTCGTCGGTCGAGTTTGCTTCCGGAGAGCCCACCGCGAAGGTGGACTTCGTGGTCGCGAAAAGCAACCCGGAGAAGGACTGGTACGGCTATCAGCCGGCCGTATCCGGCGCGACCGGCAAATCTCAGGAAGCGAATGCCGCGACAGTTCCGCGCGCAATCACCTTCTCGATCGAGGGTTCGCCAGCCAAAGCCTATCGGCTGCACATTGCCCTGCTGGTTGAAGGCTCCAGCGTTCCAGCATTGGAGGTGGGCATCGGCGGCAGGAGTGGCATCTTTTATCTCCACCCCAAGCTTGATTACAGCAATGGCGACCAAGGCGACTCCTTTTATCCCGCCTACTCCGCCGCCGACGTGGAATTCGCATTTCCAGGAAGTTATCTGCGCGCGGGAGCCAACACCATCACGTTGCAACCCGTTGAAGTGTCGGAAGAAACTGTTCCCGGCGCCGGGATCAACTACGACGCCATCGAACTCGACAGTCTTTCCGCGGTTGGCGATTCTCTTTCGCCTTCGGCGGAACTGATGCCAACAGTCTTCTTTGCCAGGCGCCAGGGAGAGCTTCAGGAGACTCTTGAGGCGTTCATCCAGCATAACAAGCCAGTAACTCCTGGAACGGGCGCCGATCTTGTCCTCGGCAACAAGCACTATCACACGAGCCTGAGCGGCGGCCACGATTTCGGCGAGGAGAAGGCAACGTTTCAGGTTAGTGATTTTCCGCCGCAGAGCGAGGCACGTCTGACGGCGATGATCGACGGCCGCGAGAAGCATTTCAAACAGACCATCGACCCAAAGAAGAAATGGACGGTGCTGATCGTTCCCCACATTCACGTCGATATCGGCTATTCCGATTACCAGGCCAAGATTGCCGCGATTCAGAGCCGCACTATCGACGAAGCGATGGATATGACGGCCCAGCATCCCGAGTTCCGTTTCAGTCTCGATGGCCAGTGGGATCTGGAACAGTTCCTCGGCTCGCGCTCTGCTGCCCAGCAACAGCGAGCCATCCAGGCTCTCCAGAAGCAGCAGATGTACATGCCCGCTCAGTATGTGAACCTGCTCACCGGCATACCCACCACAGAGACTCTGATCCGTTCGCTCTATCCCAGCGCCAATTTCAGCCGCAAATACGGCACGCCGATGGATTACGCCAACATCACCGACGTTCCCTCGTGGTCCTGGTCCTATGCCTCGGTTCTTGCCAGTGCAGGCATCGGTTTTCTGGCTGGCGGCAGCAATAACTACCGCGCTCCGGTATTACTCCAGGGGAGGCTCAACGAAGACTCGCCCGCATGGTGGGTAGGGCCGGATAACAAGCGCGTGCTGCTCTGGTACTCGCGCATTTATCAGCAGATGCAGATGCTCTTCGGCCTGCCGCCGGTTCTGCAAGCGGGACGCGATAGCCTGCCGCTCTTCCTTCAACAGTACGAGCACCCCGGCTATCACGCCAACGCTGCAATCCTCTATGGCACGCAGGTGGAGAACACTGATCTCTTCCCGCAGCAGGCGGAACTGGCGAAGACATGGAACAGCATGTACGCCTACCCGCATTTCGAATACACGGGCTTTCATGAAGCGCTCAGGAAGATAGCTGACCAGTTCGGCGATAATATCCCCACGATTCGCGGCGATGGCGGACCTTATTGGGAAGATGGCGCCGCCTCTGATGCCTACTTCGTCGCCATGGAACGCTGGACGGAAGGCCGCGGACAGACTGCGGAGAAGTTCGCCACGCTGGCGTCGCTGGTCAATCCGCGGCTTAGAACGGACACTTCCGAGCTGGACGCGATGTGGAAGAACATGATGCTGATGGATGAACACACATGGGACTCCTATAACAGTGTCTCCGACCCGACAAGTATGGAAGCTGTGGGGCAGTTAGCGATCAAGGATCAATTCGCGGTCAACGCCCGGGCCGAGGTTGATCTGGTTACCAAACGCAGCATAGCCAATCTGGCCGATGCCATTCCCGCCGGTCCGGAAAGCCTGATCGTTTTCAATAGTCTGAATTGGGAGCGCAGCGGACCGGTCTTTCTGGACATCGACAAGGGCAGCGAGATTGTTGATGTGACAACGAACCAGGTGGTTCCTTGCGAACGCCTCTTCGCCGGCCCCAACTTCCAGCACGTTCGATTCCAAGCCGAGGATGTTCCCGCGGTCGGCTACAAGGTGTATCTGACGCGGGCCGGCAAGCAAGAGGCGCAGGCTCCGATAGCCGAGCAGAAGTCGACGCTCGAGAGCCCCTACTACAAAGTGGAACTCGATGCGGAGACAGGCGCGGTGCGAAGCATTTATGACAAGCAGTTACGGGTCGAATTGGTAAGCAAGGATAACTCGTACCGTTTTGGCGAATTCCTCTATGTAACCGGAGGCGACAAGAGCCCGAATACCCTTCTACAATTTAGCCGCGTATACCCCAAGGCGGAGTTGCAAGTGCATCGCGCGCACGGGGGCAAAATCGTATCGGTGGAGTCCACTCCGACTGGCCAGGTCGCGCATCTCGAAAGCCACAACACTAACACACCTTTGATCAAGGCCGAGATTCGCCTTTTTGATCGCGAGAAGAAGATCGAGTTTGTGGAAGATGTGGACAAAACCGAAGTGACCACCAAGGAAGCGGCTTACTTTGCGTTTCCGTTTGCCATGAATCAACCGCAATTCAAGTATGAGATTCAAAACGGTGTCGTTGACCCCGCAAAAGATATGTACCCCGGCGCGGGACACGAATGGTTTTCGGCGCAGCACTGGGTCTCGGTCGAGAAGGACGGAGTGGCGGCGAGTGTGATGCCGCTGGATGCGCCGCTGATCACCCTGGGCGACATCAACCGCGGCGAGTGGCCAGAGAAGTTCGAGAAGCGGGCGGGAAGCGTCTTTTCCTATGTAATGAATAACTACTGGGATACAAACTACCGCGCCGGCCAAGGCGGCCACTTCACCTTTCACTATGCAGTTACCAGTGCGCTTTCGACCAGTGCAGTTGACTTAAGCCGCATGGGATGGGAGGCAATCACACCGCTAGAAGTCAATACGGTGACGTCGCAGGACAAGGCGCTGACTCAGGTGGCGTCGGTTCCTCCCAGTGGTGCCGCGCAGGCTTCCGCAGCAGCGACCACGGGCAGTTTCTCCATGAACCTCGGCGGAAAGCGGCAGAGCTTCCTAGACGTAGAAGATACAAACGTTTTGCTGGAGACTTGGAAACCCGCCGAGGACGGCAATGGCACGATTCTGCGTTTCCTGGATTTTGGCGGAACGGAACGCACTGTAAAGGTGCGGACTCTCGCTCTGCATCTGGAAAGCGTCACCCAAACCGACGCCGTGGAGAGAGCCCAGACGGCCATTCCGCTCTCCGGGCAGGATCAGTTCAGCTTTACAATCCATCCGCACGAAATCGTGACGCTACGGATGGTGGAAGGGAGCAAGTAGTTGAGAGATTTGGAGGCGCTTGCTCAAGAGAGCTGTGAATCACTAAAAAAACGGGGGGTCGCACGAAATCGCTTTTTGAATGATCGGGCAGGCTGCTATTTTTGGCGACATGAGCCAATCAGATCAACAAGTTAACGCTTATCGGCTTCGCATCGTGTTGCGCCCGACCAGCCCGCACATCTGGAGGCGAGTTGTGGTGCGCAGCGATTCCACCTTGGGCCAGCTGCATCAAGCTGTGCAGGCCCTCTTCGGTGAATCACTAAAAAGACGGGGGGTGGCGGATTTCTTTCTGCTTTCTTGAGCTGGCCAACTTGCGATCAGGCTACGCGGCGAAGCGGGCCTTCGGAACCCGCTTTCATGCCTGGATACCAGCGTCTGAAAGTGTCGCGCAGGTCGCCGTTCAGAACCTGCAGCAACAAGTGAGCGCCTCGCTCGGTCCAGTGCATTTGCTGTTGCTTGACCATTCGCCGGCTGACGAGTTGGTTTACGGCTGACTCGGCAAAAGCGGAGCTGATTCGTTCGCCATTGTGATGGCGGTCGCCGTAGTCGGGGATGTAGGCCTGATTGGTGGCGATGTAGTTGCCGAATTCGCGAATCGTGCGCAGCAGCTTTTGCCGCTCCGGGCTGATCTGTTCGCCATCGAGCATGGTCTTCAGCCCATCGATCAGCCTCAACGCTTGATCGACGTTGCCGTTCCACAAGTGCCACTTCAGGCTTTCCAAATCCTTCTCGACTTCGCCCAGCCATGCGGCCGGCTCTGCTCCCACAAGGCTTTTGCGCATCTGGTTGATCACCGTCAATTCCATCGTGATGTGGAACCAATCCAGGATGTGCTCCGACTGTGGGCTCACATACATCTGCAGTTGGCGCAAAGTGTCCTCTCCGTCGCTGAAGAAGGTCACGGGCTGGCCCAATTCCAGACCTTGCGATCGCAAGGTGTCGTACAGCCGCCGCTTGGTTTTCTGATCATAGTTGAGCACGAATCCAAGGTACTTGCCTTCGCCGGGATCGATGATGCTTTTGCCGACGACCACCTCGAAGCATCTCTCCTTGCGCTCTACGTTCCCGGCGGCATGCACGTAGGCGCCATCGAGAGCTACAGCCAGGGGAGGCTTTGGCTCCGGTATCGAGTTCATCGGCATGGAATGCTAGCCACTCTCCATAAAGCTCTGACGCTCTTCTCCTAACTCGGATTCCATCCGCACGACCACCTTGTGCAGATTGGCGCGCAGGGTGGTCACGTTGAGTTCTTCGCTCATCGGCAGAACCTCCTGCAACAGATCAAACGTCATTCCAAAAGAGAGCAGCGTGCACCACTTGGCTTCCAAATACAGCAGCTTCGGCGCGGTGCGCTCCGGCGGCAGTTCCGCCAGCAGGCTGAATGTTTTGCTTGGCGTTGGCTGGCAATCGCACTGGTGCAGCCGCAGGCTGTCCAATGTAAGCTTGCCGAACAGCGTGCGGAGCAGAATCGGATGGTGGCCCTTCTGCACTCGCCGCTGGCCGCAGCACGGACAGTTGATTCGTTCTGCCATGTAATCGCCAACCTGATGCTCGGTATGCTCGGTCATCGACCGCTGCACACTTTGCAGGATCTCTTTGGCCTCCGCCAGATTCAACCCCAATTCCTCCGCCGTGAGGGTTCCACGCTTCAGACAGGCTACTTCTTCAACGTCCTGAACGTGGCCGTCTTCACTTTCGAAGATGACTTGAATCTTCACCTTCACTCCGCACCTCCATGGCTGGCCACAAGCCGCCGATTGGCAGACCTCTGGCTGAACCGCTCTGCCGTAAGCCATGGGCGAAGGTGCCTCATGTATTGAGCCAGCTGCGCATCGCTGGTTCCACGATCAACCAACTCCGTCAATTGATTCAGCACGAACTGAGGCGTGAAAAGGCCCGTCAGATTGGAAAGCTCCTGCAGGCTGCCGGTCTGTTCCAACGGCGGACGGCCCACGCCGCCGATGCAGTGCGGAAGCCGCTCTCGATCCGCAACCCGTGCAGCTTCAAATCGAATGTCGTGTCGCCAGACCAGGACATTGACGTGGTCAAAGCCGTAGTCATAGAAAACCTCTCTTTGGCAAGCAGCTTGAATTCGGAAAGAGGCACCTCAGCACCCAGCCAGGACGAAGCGGCGGCCGTGGCGGAGCCGCCAAGCGAATGACCGCGAAGAACAAATCGATGTGGACGCGAGTCGGCCCATCCGAAAAGGGGCTTGTACGGTCTGATGCAGCTGGCCCAGAGTGGAATCGCTCCGCAAGACCACACGTCGCCAGATATGCGGGCTTGTCCGGCGCAGCACGATTCGAAGTTGATAAGCGTTAACTCGTTGATCTGATTGGCTCATGCCGCCAAGAATAGCCGCCTTCCCAATCATTCAAAAAGCGATTTCTCGCGACCCCCCCGTTTTCTTAGTGATTCGTGTCCTTCCGCCTCCACGCATTCCAGAACAACTTCTCCGGCATCTGGAACCAACGCCTTCTGTTCCATGGCAGGCTGCGGGGAGATCGCTAGAACCCGATCTCCTTTTACCGCCAAACCGATCGTTTGGGAAGTGTCGACGGTGGTTCATCAAAAGTGTTCGCATGGGCTAGCGCCCACCAATTGAAATGAAAATAGTTTTTCGACGGTGCGGAAGAACCCAACTCAGAGTAGCGAACTCAAAGGCACCGGCGTCGGCGTTTCACCACATTACAACGGTCCAATCTCGCCAGAATGGAGATTTTGCCGGGATATCACAAAGATTTATCCGGTATATCCCTTGTAGCCCTTCCTCACTAGGGCATCTACTTGACGGCGGAAAGGAAAAACGAAACAGGAAGCGCGTGTGATTGTTCTCCCGTCAGAAGCCGAGCGAACCAAGTCTCGGGCCACATTCTTCGTGTACGGCTGCGGGTGTCGCCGGGTGCACGCGAGCAACCGCAGATGGGTTTCTGGCCTGGATCGCAATCACGTCATCATTCCCCTGGGAGATGGTCCCGCGACATCGAGCAGCCTGACCCCGAGGATCTGTAGGTACAAGGGGAACGCGGAAAGCGCTGCGGGTGCACGAAGGAACCATGACGTTAGGACAGTGCGAGGGTGTCCGTTTTTGCAACCTCTTTTGTTTCGCTTGATGACTATCCAAAGACAAATCGAACTTCACACAATTCGTCATAGCTCCATGATCCTTCAATGGCATTCGGGAGCCCAGTCGCATTGGGCTTTCGCACGAAAGGGAAAAACTCAGGAACTCACATCACTTGCCTCTATCGAAACAGACTCCATATCAAGTCGAATCACTGCGCAAATGCGGTTTCAGCATTTTCCGAAGGGCAACCGGCACCTCCATTTGCATTGCACATCCGGACCCCGCCGAAGGTCTTCCAAATCGTCATTGGGAAGCGGATGGAATTTAGATATTGGTTCTGGTTTGCTGTACCTCAACCGCTGCTTCCGGTCGAAAATCGCCGCACACACCGAGTAGCCATAGACGCGGCACAGTTGACCTCGCTGTGCGCAAGATGATGAAGGAGATTGTCGCATGAGATCAAGATTTCTGATTTGTGTCGGGCTTCTGGCATTTGCTTGCCAACCGCTCTTGGCTCAGGGGTGGACCCCGATTCTGAACTCAACAGATCCAACTAGTGTCCAGAGCGGTGTTTACAGACTGTTCAGCGGTAGCTACACGCAAACTACAGGTGCGGATATCGCCTTGTATCCGACCTTGTCCGTCCCGCTCAATGGCAGCGGTCAGCCGCAAACTGTTGGAGCGCTCGACACGGGCTGCAGCAATACACCGTTGTACTGGACTGGAGGAACACCGTCTCGGAGTCCACAACAGATTCTTCGCAGTAACAACATGGCGTCAGTGTCCGGACTACAGATTCTTGGAACATTCGGAACGGGTTCTATCGGCACGGTAGAGAGCGGGGCCGGCCTCGTGGAAGCAGTATTTTTCCATGAACAGCCCTGCTATGAGGGCGGGCGGGAGTATGGAATCTCCTTCGACCGAGCCGCCAATACCTTTCAGGCATATTGGGGCACATCGGTGAACTGCACATCCAGCCAATGCAGTGGGAGTAATCAGGTAGAACAAAGTGTTCCGCTCAGTATGAGCTACGTTGGAGGTCAATACTATTTTTCGATCTGGCCTAACTGGGACGGATCGTCTTGCAATTTCACGGTTCAAATTCAGGCACCAGCTCCCAGCAACCAAGTGTTATATCAAACAACGACGGCAGATGTATCATCAGCTTTGTTGAACGCCGACCCTACTTTCTGCAACGCGATTACAAGCGACACCGGCTATGTAACCGCGAGTACCCAATACACTCCTACGATTACGTCGATCGATACAACTCATAACGTGCTAACGTTGAATCAAATAAACATTAGCCATAACCCAATCCTGAACGGCACTTACACACTGCACGACATGTCTTCGGGCAAAGCACTGGACAATGGTAGTTCCGATATAGAGGACAGTCCGGTTATGCTATGGGGCTCTAAGACTGGAACTTCGCAGCAATGGGTGATCACCAACGCAGGCGGTTTTTACACTTTGACTTCAGCCTATAGTGGCTACCTACTCGATGATGGAGGCTACTCACTCAATCTCGGCAACGGGATGGTTCAATGGCCCTCCGACGGCGGCCAAAACCAGCAGTGGGCGATCGTAAGCCTGGGCAACAACTACTACAACCTCGTTAACAGGTATAGCGGCCTTGCTTTGGACGATGGAGGCACTCCATATAGCGATGGCCAGCAAGTTACTCAGTGGGCGCCGTACAACGGAACGAATCAAATGTGGCAGATCACCTCGAACTACACGCAGAATTTAGCCAAAACCTCTGCATGGCTAGCATCCCAGCAGCTTACCGACGGAGCCATAATGTATACGCCGGCTCAAATCGAGCCATATTTTGCCAATCTCGCGGCTATCGGCATGTTATCGGATTCAACAAGAATACCACAGGTTGAAGCGTGGATGCAATGGTACATAGGCCACTTCAACTGGCCTGATTACAATGGTCTTTACGGTACTGTATATGACTACAATATCAGCAACGGCGTGGAGGTTAACACCGACACCTACAACTCTGTCGATTCCTATGCCGCCACATTTCTCACTCTCGCAGAAGCGCTATGGGATACGGGTAACCCAGGAGCGCAGGCGTTTATTCGAAGTATCGGCGAGTATGACTTCATCGTGGTTGGCAACCTCCTCCTAAAGATGCAGCAGTCGAATGGACTTCTCATTGCGCAGCCGGACTACCCCGTTGAGTACTTGGAGGACGATTGCGAGGACTACCGGGGCATGATGGATTTCGCCAATCTTGCCACCCAGGCATGGGGAGATACCTTTACCACTACGTTGTTTCAAACGCAGGCAGACACTCTCCAGTCTGCTATCCAGAACATCTTGTACATCCCGGCGAGTGGGCTATATTACGCCTACGAGGGAGCTGCTGCGCCAAATCTCGGTACATGGTTTCCAGATTCCGTGAGCCAAGTCTTTCCCATTACCAATGGGGTAATCGCGCCTGCAAGCTCGCAAGCGAAAGGCGTCTACAGCAAATTCAACGCGGCATGGCCCGGCTGGCCACAACTTAACCACAACGGACAAGACCTCTTTCCATGGGCTTTGGTGGGGTATGCGGGCTATCTGATGGGAGATACTGCAAATACCAATGCTTACATCAACACGATACAAAACCAGTATGTAAATGTAACCCCGGATTTCCCGTGGTATTTCTTTGATGCGGAAGGAGGCTGGTTTATGCGCACGAATGCCGGAATGCAAAGTGTGCTGCCGTAGGTAGTCTGCAATCTCATTTGCCGGTTATCGGCTTGACTCAGATGGCCAGAACTCCCTGGGACGTAATTCGGATTCAAGACCCAAGAATGTGACGGATCGAAAAAGTCCCGGTTTTCCAACTGTGGTATGAAAGGATATGGGGAACCGGGATGACTCGGCAAGCCCGATCTGCTGGTTCGACGCCATGCGCGCGTGAATCTCCGCAAACGATCCAGAAAAGTGAGGCTTACTGGTCCGTCCGTCTCGCACATCTGTGCATGCTCTCAGGCAAGACCTATTTCTGAAACAAGCCGCTCTCAGTATCCAAGTGCAACATCGTCGAAAGAGATTATGTTGCTTGGGAAAATAGTAAAGGAGAACGATCCGTTGAAGTCGCATAGTCGGCATTTAAGTTTTGTCGCAATCGTCGCGCTGTTATTTGGCACACTGTTTTCAGTTTCCGCATTCGATCAATCCGCGCCTCGACAGACGCGTGTCGTGGATGCCGGCTGGCAGTTACAGGACACGAGCAAAGTTCCCGAGGCTGGTGCCGATGTTTCAGGTCTGGCATTCAATACAGCCGGTTGGTACTCTGCCACCGTGCCCGGTACAGTCCTCACCACGCTGGTGAACAACCACGTGTATCCTGAACCGCTCTTCGGCGAGAACAACCGCCCCGAGACAGTTCCCGACAGCCTGGCACGCAACTCCTACTGGTACAGGACGCAGATCGACATTCCCAAGTCCTATGCAGGCCAGCACGTCTGGCTCACCTTTGCGGGGATCAATTACTCCGCGACGGTCTGGGTGAACGGCGAGCAGGTTGGAACGACGCGCGGTGCATTTAAGCGAGGCATCTTCGATATCACACAAGATGTGACACCTGGTAAGAAAGCCGTTCTGGCGGTGCTGGTGGCGCCGCAACCACACCCCGGTGTCTCGCACGAGCACACTCTGCGCGATGGCCTGGGTGCCAACGGTGGAGAGTCGGCGATTGACGGGCCTACTTTTCTCTCCACCATCGGTTGGGACTGGATCCCCGCCATCCGAGATCGTGACACCGGCATCTGGCAAAAGGTCTTTCTCTCCGCGACTGGCCCGGTTCTGGTTAAGGATCCGCTTGTTACCACCGACCTTCCCTTGCCGAAGACCGACTCCGCCGACGTTGTCGTTCAGGCTGTCGTTGAGAATGTCGGCGACCAGCCGTTGAAGGGAGTTCTGCAGGGCAGCATCGAAAACATCGCCTTCGAGAGGTCCGTTGAGCTTGCTCCCCACAGTCGCCAAACCGTGAGTTTTGATTCCAAAGACATACCTGCGCTCCGCATCGATCATCCTCGTCTGTGGTGGCCAAACGGCTATGGTGCTCAGAACCTTTACAAGCTTCACCTCGTTTTCACGGTAGGGCGGAAAGTGTCAGATGTTCAGGACACTGACTTCGGCATACGCAAGATCACGTACAGCGTTCCGGGCACCGACAACCTTACTATCTCTGTCAATGGCGTTCCCATATTCATCCGCGGCGGTGACTGGGGCCTCGACGAAGCACTCAAGCGCATTCCGCGCGAGCGGCTCGAAACCGAAATCCGCCTGCACCAGTTAGCCAATCTGAATCTGATCCGCAACTGGGTGGGGCAGAGCACCGGAGAGGATTTCTACGAACTCTGCGACAAGTACGGCATTCTGATTTGGGATGAGTTCTTCCAGCCCAATCCCAACGACGGACCCAACCCCACGGATCTCGACACCTACATCTCTAATGTTCGCGACAAGATCCTGCGTTTCCGCAATCACCCGTCTATCGCCGTCTGGTGCGCCCGCAACGAGGGATTCCCGCCCAAGGACATCGATAACACTCTTCGCAGACTACTGGCCGAACTCGAGCCCACCCGCCTCTATCAGTCCAGTTCCACGGATGGCCGTGGCGTGCGATCCGGAGGACCGTATTCCTGGCGAACTCCGAGCGAGTTCTACGACGTGACTGACGATTTCTTCAAGACAGAAACCGGCAGCGTCTCGGTACCCACGCTCGAGTCCATTCACGGCATGATGCCGCGGAAGGATTGGGAGATCATCAACGACGATTGGGCTGAACACGACTTGGCCAAAGGCGCTTCGAACGGAGACCAATATCCTGCAATCCTGGCTGCCCGCTACGGCAAAATCGCTAACCTTGCCGATTTCGTTCGTAAGGCGCAGTTGGCCAATTATGAGGCCTTTCGCGCCATGTATGAAGGACGGAACGCGCAGCTCTTCCATCCCACCACCGCCGTCATCAACTGGATGAGCAATCCGGCTCAGCCCAGTTTCGTTTGGCAGATCTATCACTATGACCTCGAGCCCAATGCCTCTTTCTTTGCCGTGGAGCACGCCAATGAACTGGTGCACATTCAGTTCAACGAAGCCAACGGCCAACTCCAGGTAATCAACAATCTGCCCCAGCAGCTCTGCGATGCGGTTGCGCGCGTCTCAATATATCGCCTCGACGGAACGCTGGCCCATCAATACGACGTGAAAGTGACAGCGCCGCCCTCCTCGGCTAGCAGCTTCGGTGCAGTCGAGTTCTTCCCTGCGATTTTTACGACCCAGTTCATCAAGATGGAACTGCGCGATGCCCGCGGCAGGCTGATCTCCAACAACTTTTACTGGCGCGCCCAGCTGGGATACCCCGGTGTCCTCACAGATCTCAATCAACTGCCAATGGTCGCACTCGAGGCCAAAGCAGAAAGGAAGGAAGAGAATGGGAAACGCGTGCTGACGGTGACTGTGCACAATCCCACGTCAAGCATTGCTCTCATGGCTCATCTTCAATTGCGCCGCCAACGTTCCAGGGAACGTGTCTTGCCAGCCTATTACACCGATAACTATATCTCCCTGGTGCCTGATGAGACGCGCATCATCACCATAGAAGCCGACCTGAAAGCCTTCAACGGAGAAGATCCCATGGTGCTTATTGATGGATGGAATGTAACTGTCGCGTCGGTTGCTTCGCCCGTTGCCGTCGCACCGAACCTCGATGCACAGCCCGGATATTGGCCCTTCACTGGATTGCCCTTTGAAACCGTTCGCCCGCGCTAAGTTAGCCCTGTGAGCCGGTATCTTGAATTGTTTCGCGGGGCGGCTCCATGATACGCCGCCCCGCATCTTTTGCCGGAATTCGGTCGAGCAGTTCTAACAAGGAAACCGAAACCGAATTCCGGCGTTGTGCGCTCTTCAAGCAGAGTGTGCGCTTCGCGTTAGAGCCAAAGATCAAGAAGGTCGGTGCATGAGGCGGGTGGCGACGATATGGGTAGTACGGGGCGCGCCCGCAATGACTTGAGTTCGGATGAGGGCTTCGAAGTAAGTAGGCTTGGATGGAGGCTTGCTGTAGCCCAGCGCTCGCAGCAGATCCACTCTGCCTTGTTCAGTGTTGAGATATACCAGCGTACTTTCTGTTCCCTCCTGCTGACCACCCTGGAGAATCAGGACGGCGCCGCGACCGTTCTGGCTTGGCAAAAGGGCAATATCCGCATAGTCGTCCCCGCTGGTGCCTGTCTTCACAAGGCACTTGTAGGTTTGTTCTTCTCCAGGTTTAGGGGCCTTGTTTTTCCACCCGTAGTATCGGCCGGTTCCGTCCATAACCTCTTCAAAATTCAATTGATCCTGAAATACGGCTACCCAGGGATTGGAGGCAGCACTTCCGAGAAAAATAAAATTACCGATATCGAGGTCGCGGGGACGAATGTCGCGGGCCGAACGAACGGAGGTCTGGCCCTGAGAATTGGACATGAGCGACGAAAGGCTGGCTGCAATTACGGCGTCTGCTGAGGAGGTGAGACTCGACTCATTGATATAGTGAAGCAGTTCGTTGTCTAGGCCATTGGAGGTATCATCCTGTCCCACAGTATTGAGATACTCCTGAAGGGAGCGATGTCGGCTCTGTATTATGTTGAGCATCCCGTAGTTCACATCAGCCATAATGATCGTGGTGTGATCCGAAGAACCAGTAAACACGGAAAGCGGCCAAGGCGTTGAAGGCGTCTCCGTGGCGAAGTGAAGACGGACAAGAAGAAACGCACAGGTGAGGGCAAGAAGCACGACCAATGCAGCCAACAGGGGAACCGCCCGGGAGTTGGATTTGACTGCAACCGGTTCTGGAATGGATGATGTTGCTGACAGCACTGCGGCCGAGACTGGCGGCACGTATAGATTGTCCGTGAAGACGGGGACGAATCCGCCCTTGGGTATCTCCAGAGTGAGTGGCTCGCTGCGCCCGGATACGTCAAAATACTCGTGCAGTTTGAGCCGCAACTGTCGTATCTGAACGCGAACTGTGCTGTCTTCCGTTGGACTATAGTCCAACGGCTTCCCGAACACCGCGTGACCGATGCGCGTTTCTGAAAGATCGTCAAGGCGATTGGCAATCGCTCGCTCAACCAGATACTCGAGTAGTTCGCGAAAGCGGGTAGACTTTCGGAATGGTTCCGTCGCTACAATGCGTCCGGTGAGTTGCCACCGCGGATCACTCGCACGCTTTTCAGAAATCTGGTTTTCAGCACTGATCACCTTCAACGCCTCTTGCTTCGATTACAAACCCCATACGATTCTCAGTATTAAGGTGAATACAGTAGAATGTAGCACGCGGTTTCATCGACGGCAAGGAGCACCCTCTGCCGACACAAGATGAGCCTAACGGGGTAGTCATGCTGGGGATTGAAGATCAGCGTACACGAAGCCGAGAAGTTGAGTCTGGAGTCCATTCGCAGTATCGTTGCGGCCAGCGACCAAATCCGTTCGCGTGCGAGAACCGGGCGTAGGTTTATGTCTGGGTGGAACTCGTACTTGTCCAACAGGAGTGTGGCCAACAGGCCAAAGGCAGGCTCTTCGAGATGTTGCGGCAAACGCCGTAAATGCTGGCGAAACGAGAAGGTAGAACGAAGCCGGTTCATCGAAATACCTACGCGAGGGAAAGCCCACGGCGATTTTTCTAGATCTCCGCTGCGAAGGTCGGCTGCGAGGAGTCTGTTGGAGGAACGAATTTCAGACCTCACAAGCTGTGTATAATCAACGTCTTACTGCTTTTATTCAAATCCACAGAATGGTCAAATCGCTGATTATAGACAGTTAAATCTACTTCAGGCAAATCTCCCGTGTCTTGTCCCCGAAGTTCATTGATGAACAAGGAACAAGCGCAGGTCCTTCCACTCAGATTGCCGGAAAGAACGCGCTAAACTACGCTCCCGATGGACGAGCGGAAAAAGCGATGGAAACAGAAAAAGAGGGCGAAGAGGGGCGGTTGCAGATCGATATTCTGGTCGGTCGTTCATTTCTGGCCGCAACTCGCCGCCGCGAGTTGGGCTGCTCAGAATGACAAGGGTATTTGTGCAGTGAATTTATGAGACACGACTTCACGATCGCTCAAATCAAAGACCGAAAGAAGCCTTCTCCACCAAAACTCCCCGGCTTTCTTAAGGCTCATTCTTCGGTTGAAAAAATGCAGCAACAAAAACGTAAAATTTAACAAGGAAACCACAAGGATTTATCCGGTTTATCCCTTTCCACGCTTTTCTCTGACGCCTTTAATCGCATACCAGCAAGTTGATTACTAAAAGGAGCGCTATGAATTTGTTTGAATCAAATACAGCTTACCTGGCCTCACCTAGAGCAGGTGCAATGCGCAGGTACGATCCAGGTTCTAGACGTCAGACTCGCTTCTGGTGGAAGACACTCCCCCTCCGTCCCCTCACAAAGATGTACGCAGCAGCTCTATTGCTTTCGCTCCTGACGATACTAGGCAATGCCCCTGTCTGGGCCCAGGTCGATAGAGGAACGATCACAGGAACGGTGACGGACCCGTCCGAAGCAGTTCTGGCAGGCGTACAGGTCATGGCGACAAATTCAGCCACGGGGGCAACATTCCGGGGCACGACAAACCACCTTGGCATCTATTCAATCTTGAATCTTCCCATCGGCACATATGCCGCCCGATTCACCCATGATGGCTTTACAGCCTTGAATCTCGCCAATTTGAGCCTGACTGCAGCCCAGGTCTTGGAGCTCAATACGAAACTGCAAGTCGGATCAAGCCTGGAAACTGTGACGGTGACTACTGCGCCCCCACTTATTGAAACCGAAACTTCGAGTCTGGGGACCACTCTGGAGAGCCGGGCCATGACCGACTTGCCTTTGAATGTTTCGGGGGGGCGCGATGCGTCCACCACCCTATATAGCACAACTCCAACGATGACGGGTGGTGTGTATCAGGACCATATCGCCGGCTCGCCAGAATTCTCAAAGACCGTCCTGATCGACGGCACCGACGGGAACAACGGCATGCAAGGCTTTGTCTTTACACCTGGAATGGATGCTCTCCAGGAGGTACAAGCGCAGGTAAGCGGCATCGGTGTGGAGGGCGCTGGCACCGGCGGTGGCGTGCTGATGTACGAATTGAAGTCGGGGACGAATCAGTTCCACGGTAGCGCCTTCTATTTCGGCCACAATGAAATTCTGGACGCCAATACCTGGGCCAACAATTATTTTCGCGCGGGTTGCGCGGCGGGCGATACTACCTGCGAGCAGACGTACAAGAGGGGGCGCGATCGCCTGGGCGACTATGGCTTCAGCGCCGGTGGCCCACTCTGGAAGAAGCACACATTTATCTTCGGGGACTACGAAAAATACGTCGCAACAGATCTTCGCCAAAATCCGATCGGCGCAACTGTGCCAACATCGCAAATGCTGTCTGGAGACTTTAGTGAACTGCTGACCATGGGAACAAATCAGGGGCCAGTGCCCGACCCAATTTGGGGCGGCTCCTGGATGAATCCATGTACAAATCAGCCATATCTTTACGGACAGATCTTCGATCCCTCTACTTGGCAAACAGCCACAGGGCCGTTTGCATCGACAAATAGCCACTGCCAGTAGTGTCCGGCTAAAATCGGGTTGATCGTTGTAACCGACACATATTGCACGCGATAGGCTGTGACTCTCATTTTTCGATTTGAAATTGACGGCAGCAGAACAGGGACCAGCGCTGGGTG
>Ga0181520_10002060_pt1 | contig 38873 bp, 28 predicted proteins | sample PEATcosm2014_Bin_29_FD_132451 | JGI IMG/M metagenome (GOLD analysis project Ga0181520, IMG submission 132451) | Peatland microbial communities from MTU Mesocosm Facility, Houghton, MI, USA - PEATcosm2014_Bin02_30_metaG | ecosystem: Environmental > Terrestrial > Soil > Wetlands > Peat | place... | reverse complement strand
ACGGCTGGCGGGAGGCGCTCAACTGCTTCTCTGTGCTGTGGGAAGCTCGCTTCCCACAGCACAGAGGCTAATCGGAAACAAAACTTCAACCAGACTGTTTACACAAAAGACTGGACACTACCTGGCTATCTTGCATGATCTTTCTCCGCAATTTGGATTTGCGCCTAATGATAGCTCAATTCTGGCTCACTGCCCAGTGACAATTTTTCATTGTCGCCCCAATCCACTAGAATTATTGTGTGCGCTCGAGTCTCGTCCATTGTAATGCGCTTCTTCTATCTGGCCACAGCATCCAACTGCAATCAGACCGGATGATTCGGCAATGGTTCTGAATCAAGCGCGGGCGGGTACGCTCGCGCTACACTCTTGCGGAAAGTGTTAAGGGAACAGCATTGAAAAATCCAGCAGAGAAATACTCTTCGACGCGTACGGTTCAATTGCATGACCGCACCTGGCCGGCCAAGACGATTGTCAAGGCGCCAATCTGGTGCAGCGTGGATCTGCGCGACGGCAATCAGGCCCTGATCGATCCGATGGATGCCGAGCGGAAGCGCCGCATGTTCGACCTGCTGGTGCGGCTGGGCTTCAAGGAGATCGAGATTGGATTTCCCGCCGCCTCGCAGACGGATTTCGATTTCTGCCGGGAGCTTGTCGAAACGGGCCGCATTCCGGCCGATGTGACGGTGCAGGTGCTGACGCAGGCGCGCGAGCACCTGATCGACCGTACCTTTGAGGCGCTGCGCGGCGTACCTCGCGCGATACTTCATCTTTACAACTCGACCTCGACGGTGCAGCGCGAGGTGGTCTTCAAGCTGGATCGCGAGGGAGTGAAGAAGATTGCCGTGGAGGGCGCGCGGATGCTCTATGAGCGGGCGGCGGCGCATCCGGGTACCGAGTGGGTCTTCGAGTATTCGCCGGAGAGCTTTACCGGGACCGAACTGGATTACGCGCTGGAGATCAGCGAGGCGGTGCTGGATCTCTGGCAGCCGACGCCACAGCATAAGGCGATTCTGAATCTGCCGGCGACGGTGGAGAATTCGACGCCCAATGTTTACGCGGACCAGATCGAGTGGATTGGCCGCAAACTCGCGCGACGTGATTCGGTGCTGCTGAGCGTGCATCCGCACAATGATCGTGGCACGGCGGTGGCGGCGGCCGAGTTGGCCGTGATGGCTGGAGCCGATCGCGTCGAGGGCACGCTCTTTGGCAATGGCGAGCGTACCGGCAATGTGGACTTGATTACGCTGGCGCTGAATCTCTACACGCAGGGAGTTGACCCGGAATTGGATTTTTCAGACATTCCGGCGGTGATCGAGTGCGCGGAGTATTGCAATCAGTTGCCGGTTCATGCGCGGCATCCGTATGCCGGCGAGTTGGTCTTTACGGCGTTTTCCGGCTCGCATCAGGACGCAATTAAAAAAGGCTTTGCCGTGCAGCCCGACAAGCCGCTGTGGCAGGTGCCGTATCTGCCTCTGGACCCGAATGATATTGGCCGCAGCTATCAGGAGATCATCCGCGTCAACAGCCAGTCTGGCAAGGGCGGCGTGGCTTATCTGCTGGAGCGCGATTACAGCGTGCGGCTGCCGCGCAAGTTGCAGATCGAATTCAGCCGCGTGATACAGCAGATCAGCGATACGACGGGCCGCGAAATTCGTCCCGCGGAGATATGGGATGCCTTCCGCGCGGAGTATGTGGATCAGCGCAGCCCGCTGACCTGCACGGAATATGTGGAGAGTTCGAGCGGCGGCGCGGTGCATATCTCAGCGACGGTGCGGGAGGGCGACGCCGAGCACAGGATTGCGGGCGACGGCAACGGGCCGATCGATGCCTTTGTGAGTGCGCTGAATGCGAGCTTCGGCTTGGCGATTCGCGTGGCCGATTACCAGGAGCAATCCATCAGCGAAGGCGCATCGGGAACGGCGATGGCGTTTATCGAGATTCAGTTTGGCGCGCCGGAGCCGGTCTTTGGCGCGGGGATTCATCCGAATATAGTCACGGCTTCACGGGATGCGATTCTCTGCGCGGTGAATCGGGCGGTAAGGCTGGGCAAGGTGGCTTTGCAGGCTGTTGCTGTTTCAGGGTAAGGAGCTTGGCCGGTTATGGCTTTTAAATACCATGCGGAGCTACGAGCAAGGCCGTTTGATTAACGAACTGCTCGAAGGCGGCCAGTGGAAGCGGCCGGCTGAAGTAGTAGCCCTGGTAGACGTGGCAGCCGCAACTGGCCAGGAAGTCCCGCTGCTCGGCGGTTTCCACGCCCTCGGCAACGACGTTCAATCCCAGAGTATTGGCCAGCGCCACAATGGTCTTGGCGATGGCGGCGGCGTTTGCGTCGGTAAGCACGTCGCGCACAAAGGAGCGATCAATCTTCATCTGGTCCAGAGGCATGCGCTTCAAGTACGACAGCGAAGAGTAGCCGGTGCCGAAGTCATCCAGCGAGAAACCGATGCCCTCAGCCCGCAAGGCGCTCATCTTGGCGATGATTTGGTCCACATTTTCTACCAGCATGCTTTCCGTCAGTTCCAGTTCCAGGCGGCGAGGATTGGCGCCCGTGCTTTGCAGAGTCGCCAGGGTGCGATCCAAAAAACCGGCTTGCTGAAACTCGCGGGCGCTGACGTTGACGCTGACCATCAGCTCTGCCGTCTCCGGACTGGCTGCCCAGGCCGCCAACTGGTTGCAGGCCGATTCCATCACCCACTGGCCCAGAGGCACGATCAATCCAGTCTCCTCGGCCAACGGAATAAAGGCGTCAGGAGCCACCATTTTCCTCAAGGGATGATTCCATCGCACCAGGGCCTCAACGCCTTGCAATGAGCCGTCTGCCCGAATCTGGGGCTGATAGTAAAGCTGAAACTGCTGCTCTTCAATGGCGACACGCAGATCCCGCTCCAGCGCGGCGCGCTCGCGCACGGCAGCCTCCATGTACGGGTCAAAGAAATGGCTTGCGCTGCCGCCAATCTGCTTGGATTTGTACATGGCCAGATCGGCCTGTTTCAAAAGGCTTTCAACGGGAACCGCGGCATCCTTGAAGAGGGTAATGCCAATGCTTGCCGAGGCGAGATGCTTGATGACGTCAAGATGGAATGGCCGGGCGATCGAGGCCAGAACTCTTACGGCCAAGGCTTCGGCGTGGTGGGCTGCCTCATCCTCCTTGAGGCCGGCGTTGACTACGACAAGAACAAATTCGTCGCCGCCCAGCCGCGCCACGGTATCGCCATCGCGCACACAGGCCCGCAAACGCTCGGCGACCTCGCGCAAGAGCAGGTCGCCGATGTCATGGCCGTGGCTATCGTTCAGCATTTTGAATTTATCGATGTCGATCATCATCAGCGCGCAATAGGTTTCGCTTCGCGCACTGGAGGCCGCGGCCTGATTGATCCGATCCATCAACAGTTTTCGAGCGGGCAGGCCGGTGAGCTGGTCCAGTCTCAGTTCGGCCGCCTCGCGGCTGTTGTCGCGCAGGATGAGCAAGGCCCAGGCCATCAAGCCCACCTCGTCGCGCCGCTCGGTCTCCGGCACCTCGACGTCCAATTCGCCATTGGCGACACTGGCGACGCAGGCCAGCAGGCGAGTCAACGCTCCCGATAGGTCGCGCCCAAGAACGAAGGTGATGAGACTGGTCACGGAGATCAGGCCGGTAAAAATCCATAGCAGCGAGATGGTCTTGGCGCGGAAGACGGCGTCAATGTCGTCCACATAAGCCCCAGTGCCAATCGACCATCCCCAAGGCTCGAAGAGGCGGGTATAGGCGATCTTGTCCAGCGCCGCGGCCTGGCCAAATTTGGAGATGCGATAGGTGGTGACGCCCTCTTTTTGAGGGCTGCGGCAGGTGGCCACCAACTGCGCCACCATGTAGGAGACGACCGGCAGCCGGGTGGAATAGGGAGGCTTGAGCAGGTTGTGGCCCTCCCACTCGGGATGCGACCCATGCGCGACGCCGACGCCATCCATCGTCCAAATGAAGAAATAATTGTTGTTGTCATAATGCATGGCGCGCACGGCGTCCTTGGCGGCCTTCTGCGCTTCGGCATCGGTCATCAGGCCTTTTTCGGCCTGGCCGTGGTAAAAATCGACCGTCGAATAGGCGGACTCCAGCAGATGCTTGACCTCGGCGGTCCGCGCCTGCAGCAGCGACTCCTTCAGCGTGAACAGCGAGACGGCGGAGATGCATGCCTGGAAGGCGAAGCCAATCACCAGGACAATCATGAATCGCGCCGATACGCTGAGACGAGCAAGAAGCATGGTGGAAGTACTTTCACCTCGGTAAAGCAAACGGCAGGCAGAGTATGCCTATTCAGTGAATCGGCGACTAACGGGATTTGTTTACTTGGAAGCGCCGCTTTGCAGGCTGCCAGCAATTGATCCGCCCATTTATAATCTGCTTCGGAAAGGGCGCGGGATTGCGCACGGAGGTCGTTTTGGGAGAGATTTCAGAGTTGCACGGACGGATTGCGCTGGTTACGGGTGCGGCGCAGGGAATTGGGCGGGCGATTGCCCTGGAACTGGCGCGGGCCGGAGCCACATTGGCGTTGGCGGATATCAACGAGGCGAAACTGGAAGTAGTTGCCGCTGAGATCGCGGCGGCGGGCGGCACGGCAGAGGCCTTCCGGCTGGATGTTTCAAGCCAGGAGTCGATTGAAGGCGGGGCAAAGGCTATATTGGAGCGCTTTGGCAAGGTGGAGATCCTGGTGAACAACGCCGGCATTACCCGCGACGCGCTGATGATGGGCATGAAGCGCTCGGATTGGGATCTGGTGCTGGCCATCAATCTGACTGGGCCGTTTCTTTTGACCCAGGCCCTGCTGCGGCCCATGATCAAGAACCGCTGGGGCCGGATTGTGAATATGGCCAGCGTGGTGGGCCGGGCCGGGCAGGCGGGTCAGGTGAATTATGCCGCCAGCAAGGCCGGGCTGATCGGGTTGACGAAATCTCTGGCGCGCGAAGTGGCCTCGCGGGGAATTACCGTGAATGCCGTGGCGCCGGGCTACATTGAGACGCCGATGACGGCGGTGCTGGACGAAAAAGTGAGCACGGCGATGCTGGCCGGGATTCCGCTGGGACGGCGGGGAACGGATCAAGACGTGGCCAATGCCGTGAAGTTCCTGGTTTCCGATGCGGCGTCGTATATCACCGGCCATGTGCTGGATGTGAATGGCGGCATGTTTATGGCTTAATGAGGCAGGGCTGGGAATTCTTCGACAATCTCAGCCCAAAGCCTGATTTGTTCTCATACAAACCGGCCCGGCCGCCGATGAAGCCGTTAGAGATGGCGACAATGGCGGCGAGAGTACAACCGGCCCCGAACCCGCAACCCTCAGTGACCGATCTGGAAGGCGTGTCTCGCTTTGTGGCGCGGCAGCCGATCCTGGATCTGCGCGGGCGTGTGCATGGGTATGAATTGCTCTTCCGGGCTGGGCGGGAGACGGCCTTTCGCGGCAACGGCGATTTGGCCACCCGCACCATGCTCGACAATACCGTGCTCTTTGGGCTGGAAAAGCTGACGGTTGGCCTGCCCGCATTTGTGAACTGCACGCGCGAGGCGCTCACCGAAGATCTGGTGAATGTTCTTCCTCCGGGCATGACGGTGCTGGAGATACTGGAAGACATCGAGCCGACTCCGGAGGTGATCGAGGCCTGCCGCAACCTGAAGATGGCGGGCTTCCGGCTGGCGCTGGACGACTTTACCTGGAAGCCGAAGTTCGACCCCCTGGTGCATCTGGCCGACTACATCAAAGTGGATTTTCTGCTGACCGACGCCGTGGCGCGGCAAGCGCTGTTGTGGCGTCTGCGCGGAGCTGCCGTGGCCCTGGTGGCGGAGAAGATCGAGACGCAGGAGGAGTACAAGCAGGCCTGCAAGGAAGGCTTCACACTCTTTCAGGGTTATTATTTCTGCCGACCGGCGCTGCTTGAGAACCGCAAGATTCCCGAGAACCAGGCTTCGCAGATCGAGATTCTGAGCCTGCTGCACTGCGATGTGATCGACCAGCGCAGGCTGACGCGCGCGTTGAAGCACAATACCTCGCTGACCTACCGGCTGCTGCGGCTGGTCAACTCCCCGATGTGCGCGATGCGGCAGGAGGTGAGGTCGATTCAGGCAGCGCTTCTGGCGGTGGGCGAAGAGGCCTTCCGGCGCATTGCCACGCTGGCCATTTGCAGCGAAATGAGCGCCGGGCAGCCAGCCGAGATACTGCGCATGGGATATGTGCGCGGGCGTTTCTGCGAACTGGCCTCGGCGCTCTGCGCGCTGGACGCAACCGAACAATACCTGCTGGGATTGTTGAGCCTGCTGCCGGCGATGCTGCGCATTCCGATGGAAGAGTTGGCGCCGACGCTGCCGCTGCGCGATGAGATTCGCAAAGCGCTTCTGGGCACGGCGAATCCCGAGCGAGCGCTGCTGCAATGGCTGGAGAGCTACGAACGCGGCGATTGGGAGGGCTGCGACGCGGCGGTGGAGGCCGATCAGCTTGACCAGGAGGATCTGGCGGCCTGTTACGCCGAGGCGGTGCTGTGGGCCGAAGCCGCGCTCCGTTCGGCTGCCTGAGAGAGCAAGGGGAGCCGGCGCGTATTGATCCGGCTCGAAAATACTTCAGAGTGAATGCTCCATATTGTCCTTGCTTTTTTTGCGGGAATGGCGGCTTCCATGAGTGCCCGCCCCGCCGCTGCTAGAATCACCTGTGAGCACAAGATGAGCGTACGCGCACTCTATCCCGGCACCTTCGACCCGCCCACCAACGGTCACATCGACCTGATCCAGCGCGGGGCCAAGCTCTTTGACCATCTCACCGTCGCCATTCTCAACAATCCCGTCAAGAATCCCCTCTTCTCGGTCGAGGAGCGCGTCGAAATGCTCAAGGAATCCACTGCCGCCCTGGCCAATGTTTCCGTAGCCACCTTCGATGGGCTGATGGTTGAGTTTGCGCGCAAGCAGGGCGCATCGGCCGTGCTGCGCGGCATTCGCGCCATCAGCGACTACGAGTACGAATTCCAGATGGCGCTGATGAATCGCCGCCTGGCTCCAGAAATTGAAACGGTCTTCTTGCAGCCGGCAGGCCGCTACTCGTTTGTCAGTTCGCGCATGCTTAAAGAAGTCTTCGCCTTCGGCGGCGACGTCAGCGGTCTGGTGCCGCCGAACGTGCTGAAGCGGCTGCGCGGGCGCATTGGGGCCAGCTAGAGCAACTCCAGTGCGCAGTTCAGAGGAGGCCGCACCGGCTCCATTGCGCGCCGGATTGCGCCAGTTGACGCCATCAAGCGGACGCCCGGATAATCGTTGCCTATAGGATTTACCGCTTGGAGATCAATGCAGATTCGAAGGTGAATGGCGCATCGCTGGCGGCGGTGAAGGCCAAGCCGCCTTCGCGACTTACATTCTTTCTCTATGCCTTGGCGGCGGCTACATTTTTCGGCACGATCAACGCGGTGCAGATTATCAGCACTGACAACGGGCAGCATCAGTGGGGCGCGGCCTTTGCGCACGCGCTCTTGCTTTGGTATCTCTTCTTGCCTATTGTTCCTCTGGCCATCGCGCTGGCGCAGAAGCTGCCGGTGGCGCGGGAACACAGGCTGCGCAACCTCGGCATTCACTCGCTCATTGCTCTCGCCGTGGGAGCCGTCCATCCTTATCTCTATATTCTGGTATACTCCCTCGCCATGGAGCCACGCTGGGCGGTCTTTGTGGCCAAGTCTCTGCTGCCTTACCTGCACTATTGGTATATGCAAGACCTGCTGATGGCTGTGCTCGCCTACGCCATGGCCGTCGCCGCCACGCAGGCTTTTCTTTATTACCGGAGCTTTCAGCAGGGGCAACTGAGGGCGCAAGAGGAGATGAATGAAGAGGCACCGCGGATTCTCAACCAGCAGAGCGCCCGCCCGCAGACTGTGAAGCGCATCCTGGTAAAATCCGGCGACAAGTCTATCTTTCTCCGTCCCAGCGAAATCTCGTGGATTGAAGCGCAAGGCAACTACGTGGCGCTGCACGTCGGCGCGCAATCTTATCTTGTGCGGCAGACCATTGCCGCATTGGAGGCAACCCTCGATCCGGCCAGGTTCCAGCGCATCGAGCGATCAATGATCGTCAACCTCGACTCCATTCGCGAGTTGCTTCCCGCCGGACGCGGGGAATGGCAGATCGTCCTCAAGGATGGCGTCACGCTGAAGCTCAGCCACACCTTCCGCGAATCCTTTCTGCGCTTCGCTACCGGCGCTTTTTGAAGGAGAATCATCTTCCGCTCATGCGCCTTCATCCCCGCTTCGAGCGCCTTCGCCACATTTCCAGCGGAATAGCCTGGGCGCGTGGTTAATCTATGCTGTGTGCGGAGCGCATCTCCGCCGGCGAGGCGTTGCCAATGAGGAATATCTTCGGATTTGCTTTCTTGATGCTCTTTGTCTGCATGATGGGCTGCGGTGGAGGCGACGCTGCCGGCAACAACGGCGGATCGCCCCAGATTCCGTCCGCGCCCACCGGCCTGAAGGCCGCGGCAACCAGCGGGATGGTTTCGCTGAGCTGGAACGGAAGCGCAAGCGCCACCGGCTACAAAGTCAAGCGCGGATCGGCCAGCGGAGGGCCGTATACGCTGCTGACAACCAGCACCCAGACCAACTGCGCGGATACTTCGGTCAGCCTCGGATCCACCTACTACTATGTTGTGACCGCGTACGATTCCGCCGGCGAGAGCGGCAATTCCAATGAAGCCTCGGCAACTCTGGCGCATGCGCCCGCCACCTATTATGTTTCGCCGGCGGGCAGCGATTCAGCGCCGGGAACGATCTCTCAGCCATTCGCCACCATCCAGCATGGGGCCAATCAGCTCCTTGCGGGCGACACATTGATCCTGCGCGGCGGCAATTATCACGAGAACGTGACCCTGGCGGTCTCCGGCACGGCCAGCGCCCCCATTACACTGGCCACCTACACCGGCGAAACCCCGACACTGATCGGCGCGTCGCCTGTCCCCGGCCCCTGGACCGTCTACAGCGGCTCCATTTACAGCACGCCGTGGCCCACGCAGCCTATGCAGGTCTTTTCCGGCGGCCATCTGCTGAACGAAGCCCGCTGGCCCAACTCTCCCATCGAAGACCTGGCCGGCATGACCTACGCAACCGCCGACGCGGGCAATGCCACCTCGCTGACCCAAGCCAATCTCCCATCCGTGGATCTGACCGGCGCGTGGATTCGCATCATGGCCGGGCAGGCCTGGGTGGGCTATGACCGCCAGATTGCCTCCGACAACCAGACCACCGGCGAACTTGACTGGAGCCAGCCCGTCAATGAACTCTCCGAGTTGATACCGCGCCGCGGCAACAAGTTCTTTGTCTACGGCAAGCTCAACCTGCTGGATGCGCCGGGAGAGTGGTTCTGGGATCCGGCCACGCAGTTGCTCTACGTCTGGACCCAGGACAGCGCATCGCCGGCGGGAGGCATTGAAGCCGGAAGCGCTGCCGCCGTCCTCAATCTCAGCGGCCAATCCTACATTGCCGTCAACGGGCTGCAAGCGCGCGGCGGCTGGATCAACCTGCAGAACAGCACCTCAAGCACGATCAAGAACTTCCTTCTCTACGCTCCCAACTGGATTCGCGGCTACGATGGGTACGACGTTTCGCCAGAATATTTGGGCGGCATAGACGTCTCCGGTTCCGACAACGTCATCAACGCCGGCCTGATCGAGTTTGCCGGACGCGCCGGCATTCACTTGGCCGGCTCCGGCAACACCGTCGAGCAGGTGACGATTCAGGATTCAGGACTGACCTGGAGCAATGATGCGGGCATCGTCTCCATGGATGGCGCGCAAGAGGTGATCCAGAACAATACCATCCAGCGCACCGCACTGGCTGGCGTGACCATGGGAAGCAGCTCGAAGGTGCTCAATAATCTGGTCACAAGCCCTTGCCTCATCATGGAGGATTGCGGCAACCTGAACTCCTGGGGCCTGGACGGCCTGGGAACGGAGATCGCTTATAACATCCTGCAAAACAACCAGGCCCGCTGGGGCGCGGCCATCTATCTCGATGCCGACTGCCATAACTTTATTCTGCACGACAACCTAGCCAAGCAGATTCTGTGGAACGGAACCAACATCACCGCCACGGACACCATCGAAAACAACACCTTTCTCGACATACAGCATCAGGCAATCAGCTTTGCCCCGGGCGCAACGGCGGTGGGCAAGGATTGGTCGGCGGGAATCGCCGCGCACAACCAGCTCGGCGAGCCGTTCCCCATCGAAGTGGCGCTGGTGCAGCCCACCACCATCATTCCCGACTACGCCTATTACACCGCTTACGTCACGCTGACCCCCTCGCCCGGGCCGCGCCGCGTCGAGGTGGATTTCTCGCAGATGGCCCAAGGCGCATGGAGCCAGAATCAGGTGCCGATGGATCTATCGCAGGTGTGGGCGATCACCTTCACCCTCGATCCGATTGCCAACAATTTCAATTACACCGTCAGCAATCTGCGCCTGCTTCCCACTGGAGCCAGCGGCGACACCGGCGCGGTCGCCGTCAACGGAGGCGACTGGACGGTGAGCTGCAACGGCGGCTCGGCCTGCGCGCTGGCAAATCCCGCCGCCGGCACATGGGGCGACACGGGAAGCAGCGTCTTCAACGGTCAAAATGCCCTGACCGCTCCCTTGCAGTCCAGCCTCACCGACCTGACGGCCTATCGTGGCCTTGCCTTCGAACTGGCTGGCTCCGGATCAAGAACCTTCGACTTCCAGGGCTACCAGGACGTGGACAACGGCCCCGCCGCCGAAGCCGGCCGCGGGGCAACCCTGCCCGCCAATGTCGGCGCTACACCGGGCTATGTTGCGCCGTGAGAAATGAGTAGAGAAGGATGCGTCCTACTATGCCCAAGCCGTATACCGACTACAAACTTTCCGGTTTTTGGATGCGCAGTTTGCATCGGAAGGCAACCTACAATTCGGCTGTTTGCGTTTTCGCCTGGAGAATTTCATGCGGATAGTTTCGCCATTTTCCAAAATCTGTAAAAATAGAAAGTATTATGACGACCGTTGTCTCCGCTCCCCAAATCTTTGCCGACCGTATCGGCCGGATCGAGGTCTCCGCAACCATGGCTGTTGCCGCCGAGGCCGCCAAGCTGCGCGCACAGGGCATTAACCTGGTGGATTTTGGCGCCGGCGAACCGCACTTCCCGACTCCGCGGCCCATCAAGGATGCGGCCATCGCGGCCATCGAGGCCAACTTCAGCCGCTACACCGTCGTGCCCGGCATTCCCGACGTGCGCAAGGCCATTGTCGATCGCCACGCCGCCGACTTCGGCTCCGACTACGCGATCGACGAGGCCATCTTTACGACCGGCGGCAAGCTGGCCCTCTTCAACGCCATTCAAATCCTCGTGGACCACGGCGATGAGGTCATCCTGCCCGTGCCGTATTGGGTCAGCTTCAAGGACATCATCCAGTACGCCGGCGGCAAGGTGGTCTTGCTTGAAACCAAGGAGGCGGAAAACTTCCGCATTACCGCCGACGCAATTGAGCAGGCCATTACGCCCAACACCAAGGCGATCATCCTCAACTCGCCCTCGAACCCGGCTGGCTCCGTGGTCAGCGCCGAGGATCTGGAGCGGATTGTCCACGTCGCCCACGAGCGCGGCATTTACCTGCTTCTGGACGAGTGCTACGTCTACCTGAATTACGCCGGAAAACCGGTCAGCGGCGGCTCCTTCACCTGGGCCAAGGAGCACATCGTCATCCTCGGGTCGCTTTCGAAGACTTATGCGATGACCGGCTGGAGAGCTGGCTTTGCGCTGGCGTCAAAATCCATCGTCGCCAACCTCAGCAAGCTGCAATCGCAGTCCACATCCAACGCCACCAGTTTTGTCCAGAAGGCGGCGATTGCCGCCTTGACCGGCTCTCAGGAATGCGTCACTGAGTTCCGCGCCGAGTTCATCGATCTGCGCGACTATATGCTGGCCAAGCTGGCCGAGATTCCCGGCATCACCTGCACCAAGCCCGAGGGTGCCTTCTACGTCTACCCGAATATCAGCGCCTTCATCGGCAAGGGCGGAATCAAGACCGCAACCGAGTTGGCCACGCGCCTGCTCCATGAGGCGCATGTGGTCAGCGTTCCCGGCGAGGCCTTCGGCACCAGCGAGCATATCCGCATCTCTTACCCGGTGACCAAGGCGAACATCGACGAAGGAACGCGGCGGATGAAGGAGTTTTTGGGCAAGCTGGCCTGAGCGGGATTGGCGTCCCCTATCTGGCGCAGTTGCATCGCGCCAGTTTTGGGACGCCACAAACTTTTGACCTCGACAAACTTCGCGCATCTCTATTGTTTCTTTCATTTTTCAGCAACTGGGACGCACTCCTAAAAAAAGATTCATTCAGTACTGTGCAAACCTATCGCGCGTCCGATAGGATGTGACTTCGATGACGAAGCCAATCGATTTCCGTCCCGTAATACTTGCCGGAGGCAGCGGTACCCGCTTCTGGCCGCGTTCTCGCCGCGCCCACGCCAAGCAGGTTCTGGCGCTGGATGGCGAGCGCTCGATGATCCAGCAGACCGTGGAGCGGCTCAAACCGCTGGCCACCTCGGCCAAAACCTGGGTAATCACCAATGAATACCTGGCTCACGAAATCGGCGACCAGTTGCGGGGCGTGCCTAAAGATCAGATTGTGCAGGAGCCGGTGGGGCGCAACACCGCGCCTGCCTGCGGCCTTGCCGCCTTCCTGATCGAGCGACAGAATCCCGACGCGGTGCTGGGCATCTTTCCCTCCGACCATGTCATTGCCGACGAGCCGCGCTTTCTCAAGGCGCTGCAGAAGGGCATTGCCGTGGCCGCTACCGGAGACAACGTTGTGGTGCTGGGCATTGAGCCCACCCGCGCCGAAACCGGCTACGGCTACATCGAGACCGGCGACCTCGCCGCCGGCGATGAGGCCCTGCACGTCCGCCGCTTCATCGAGAAGCCCAACCAGAACCGGGCCGAGGAATTCATCGCCGCCGGCAACTATTACTGGAACTCGGGGATGTTTCTCTGGTCGGCGCGCACATTGGCCAACGCCGTCCGCGAGCATCTGCCGGAGACCGCGCCGCTGCTTGAGGCCATCGCCGCCGCCTACGGAACACCCGAGTTCGTTGAGGTCTTCCACTCGGCCTACCCCAAGTGCGAAAACATCAGCGTGGATTACGCCGTGCTGGAGCCGCGCTCGGCCAAGGGCGAGCACCTCTCGCACCTCTACTGCATCCCGGCCGAGTTCAGTTGGAACGACCTGGGCTCATGGGCCGCGCTCTACGAGTACCAGACCGAAACCCGCCTGCGCGGCGACGGCGAGGGCAACGTAACTGATACGAACGGCCACCTGGCCCTGGACGCGGGCAATAACTATATCTACAGCCCGCACAAGTTTGTGGCGCTGGTCGGCGTGGAGAATCTGGTCATTGTGGACACCGAGGACGCCCTTCTGATCGCCCACCGCGACCACTCGCAGGATGTAGGGAAGATTGTCAAAGAGTTGGGGTTGAGCGGGCGCGAAGAGTTGATCTGAAGGCGCGCGGACAAGGTCTCATTTGGTATGCCATATATCTATGAGCGCAACGACACCGAATGCGACTGCGGTTATTCATGCCCGTGTGGATCAGAGACTCAAAACGTATGCGGCCGAGACGATTGACGAGATGGGGCTGAGCCTGTCGGATGTGGTGCGTCTCCTGCTGAAGCCCATTGCCGCCGAGCAGGCGCTTCCCTTCGAGGTGCGCATTCCGAATCATGTGACCGGAGCGGCAATGGAAGAAGTTCGGCGCGGTGGTCTGCCATCGGCTTCCAGCGTTGCGGAGTTAATGGATCAACTGAATGCGGAAGATTGAATGGACGCGTCAGGTCAAGCAGGATTACAAATAATTGCGATCCCGCCCTCGGATAGAAGCGAGCATGAGACGCTGCTCCCCGCTGTATTGGATAAACTGGCAGCCGATCAAGAGTTCGATCCAAAATTGAAAAATCATGCCCTCACCGGCGAGATGGCCGGTTTTCGAGAATGTCGCCCGCGGCCTGATTTGCTTATCGTCTATACAAAAGCCGAAGATCCTCCCAGCCTGATCATGATGCGTATCGGCTCTCACAGCGAACTGTTCTAACCCAACAATATGAAAACAGACGGAATGATCGTCTGTACATCGTGTCCACAAATGCAAAAGCCCAATACTACTCAACTTTCCACAACCATATTGACTTGATCTCCCGCTATTCTCAATGAGAAGGTGAAATAAACTCATCCCATGACCGAGAATCCAACGGGCGCAATCGTTTCCGGCAGCAATTAGCCATATTTCTTGACTCATAAAGGGCTAACACTAAATCACCTGCATGTAGTTCTGGTGTTGTGCGCTGACGCGAGTCAAGTTCATTAGGCTCCATGTCTCGATCAAGACGTAGAAAGCGAGGAATTCCGCCGAACAGAGTGCCATCGATGCTTATAAAGGAATTCTAGGACGCTCACGTTGAGCGGATTCATTCTTAGACGAGAGAGGTTAGACGATTAAATATCAGTAAATTCGCTGTTTCTTAACAGAGTTCTACAAGATTCTTAACAGAATCCCACAAGAGGCGATGCTAGGGTATGAGTACAGCCGCTGCAGCTATGTTATTTACCCATCACAACGGCAGGGAAAGATTTAATCGTTGCTGCTTCTATGCGGGTAACCGGATATTGATCCATGTGAGTTTAATTGGTCACTAGGCTGAAAGGGTGACGGGCTTCACCTAAGTGAGCATGGCGAAGCCTTGTCTAATAACGCCTTCCAGGAAAACTCGCGCGCGACGGTAACGTCCGTTCCGTCTTGTTTGCGAAATGACCGTCTTGCGCCGTCCTACGCTTGTATCGAAAAACTTTATTCAAAGATGCCTTCATTTCCGCAACTGCATGCTAACTCACATCATACGGGCAAGGAGCAAAAGCGCGCGATTAATGCTATAGCTCCGGGATATTGTCAGCTCAGCAACACGCGATCTGACATTGCAGTCAGAAACTAGCGCGAAATGAACGGGATAGCACACGCACCAAGCCGCGAATGCAAACAATAGGAGATCGGTCTCGCAGATAAGTGTCTGCGACTTGAGAAATTCCGAGCGGCCGCTCTTGATGATTCAGCGCATTTAGATAGTAGTTTTCCAAATGAGTACAATTGACGACAGCCATAGACGAATGGATTGCCGTACATATTAGGATGCCAATTGAGTAATCATGAAGTATCGCACTCCGGAAGCGAACCACCGATCGGTATTGCGGAAGCCCGTGGAAATCACCAGTTCGCAAACAGCACTATTCTGCATAGCCTGCTTCGCGTTTTGACCAGGCATAGTCAATGGATTATCGGGTCGATAGCGATATGTATGTTGTTGGCGATTATCGCCACTCTTATGACCAAGCCCAGCTATCAGGCTACGGCAACAATTGAGTTAAACAAGAACGGCGACCACTCTCTCGAAGACGAACTCGGGGGCGCATTGGGTCAGCAGTTCGACTTCGACGACGATAGCCTTCCAACCGATTTGCAGACCGAGACATTGATCCTCAAAAGCGATTCTCTGGCATTGGCGGTAATACAGCGGCTCAATCTGGCGTCCCAGCCTCCTTTTGCCGATGCAGGGACTAAGGCTGGTAAGGACGCAGAGCAAGGATTGCCGCTTGAAGAAGCGCCAGCAACTCGAACCCGGTTGCTGGGGACATTCAAGAGTCATTTGAAAGTGCTGCCAGTTCGCGGCACCAGGTTGATCTTGATCACCTATGAGAGTCACAATGCCAACCAGGCGGCGCAGGTTGCGAATGCATTGATCGACAGCTATAAGCGCCAGTACCTTCAGTCGCATTACGATGCGACGAGCGAAGCTTCGGATTGGCTGACCAAGCAGTTGTCGGAACTCAAGGCCAACGTCGAAGATTCGGAGAAAAAGCTCACGGATTTTGAAAAACAGTCAGGGATTCTTAGCCTAGATATGATGCCGTCAACGGTTGCAAATGGGGGTACCAATGACGGCGCTGGGATTCATAGCGTTGTGATCCAAAAGCTCGATGCCCTGAATTCAGAACTGACTACTGCAGAGGCGAATCGCATAGAGAAGGAGGCAATCTATCGTCTCGCACAGGCAGGAAATGAAGATGCCGTAGCAGGTCTTGGTCGTGATCCCCTGGCGGTTGAAGACAAATCGCAGTCGCTCACTCAAGGGGCGGAAACATCGAATCTCGAACAACTGCGCCAGCAGAGAAGCCTTTTAAAGGTCAATCTTGCAGAAGCATCGGCAACTTACGGAGCGAACAACCGGCACCTCAAGGAGATTCAAATTCAAATCGGCGCTCTCGATCAACAAATCCATCAGGAATTGCAGGAAATCGCCAAACGCGCGCAAGCCGATTTTCAGTTGGCAAAACAGACTGAAGACGAAATACGCCGGCAATTCGACAAACAGCAGATGGAGGCCAGTAGCCTCAATGAAAAGTCCGTTGAATTCGCGTTGTTGAGTCAGGAAGCCTATTCGCGCAAGAAGTTATATGAGGATCTCTACACCAAGCTGCAAGAGGCAAATGTTTCAGAGGGCATAAAATCGACAAATATAACGATAATTGATCCCGCCCGTTCGCAGTCACTTCCGGTCCGACCGAGGCATTTAGCCAATCTCGCACTTGGTTTGCTGTTTGGTGTTTTCGTAGGATTTACGGCAGCTTTCCTCGCCGATAACCTTGACCGAACATTAAGAGACCCGTTGGATGTGGAAGAAATCACGGGAATGCCTGTCATTGGAGTTATTCCTGGGTCAGAGCAGTCGGCTAATCCGTACCTGCCGCGACGCCGAAGGGATAAAAAAAACATAGAACCTGAAAAAGGCGTAGATCAGGACACCATATGGATGTTGACTCATCCGGAATCCGGAGTTGCAGAAGCCTTCCGTGCTCTCCGCACCTCCATCATGCTTTCTCGCGCCGGAGGAGGACCAAAGGTTATATTGGTCACCAGTTGCATTGCAGGTGAAGGCAAAACTACGGTGACAAAGAATTTGGCCGTCGCCTTCGCGCAACACAATAAGAAAGTGATTCTTGTTGAGGCCGACATGCGCCGGCCTGGAATGAAACATGCTTTTGACGTTGTCAACAAAGTGGGTTTGAGTAATGTACTGGCAGGTTCTCATACCAGCGAGGAGGCAATTCTTCGCGGGGTACAAGTGCCGACCTTGGATGTACTTTTTGCAGGCCAACACCCTCCGCTGCCGTCAGAGATCCTCGGATCGACAGCATTCGACGAACTGCTGCAGCAGCTTCGTTTGCGCTACGATATTATCCTGATCGACAGTCCGCCAGCGCTTTTGGTTACCGACGCCGTCTCAATATCCACCAAGTCAGACGCAACCGTTTGGGTCGCACAGGCTGGCGTTGTCACCCGGCAGCAACTTGTTCGCGCAACAAATCTCATTGAGCGCAATGGAATGCCAGTTATCGGGTTTATTGTAAATCGAATGAGCAAGAAGCTAGCTGGCTACGGCTCTGGGTATGAGCCCATGAGTTATGGTTCTTACTACAAGGAAAGGAACCGGCATGAAGCATAAAACTATCTATGCGCTTCTAGTAGTGTGCGCGCTGTTTACCACTATTTCTGAAACCAGCGTTGCCCAGATCGACATGCAGCAGAGAATTGGTTCTCAGAACGACGCGATTGCAAACCGAGGCCGGTCAGACCTGACTCGCAACTCTGGTTTGGTGCAGGTGCCGGCGGACTTCGCCCAATTGAGACTAGCTCCCGGATTTCTTTTAAGGTTAAATGTTCTAGACGATTCTGATTTTACAGGTGCGTTTCGCATCGACGAACATGGCAACATTGCTCTGCCCATATTAGCGATTCTGCACGTGTCCGGCGAGACAGTTTCCGAGGCAAGGGAGCAAATCCGGCAAGCGCTTTTGGAGCGCCTGGTTCTTCAAGATCCGCAAGTTGATCTTTCCATCGTTGAATACTCGGCGCCTGAGGTGACGGTCATCGGAGAAGTGGCCAACCCCGGAACGTATCCGTTGCTGACTTCCCGTAAGCTGGTAGACGTTCTGGCGCTTGCGGGCGGAACTACAATTACGGCCGGCAACGAAGTTCAGATCACGCCCGGCAGTGCTGGCGCCGATCCGGTATTGGTCCACTATTCAAAGGCAACGAATCCTAAAGTTGTCAGTGATGCAATCGTGCATCCCGGCGATACAGTGCAGGTGAAGCGCGCTGGCATTGTCTATGTGCTTGGCGCCGTAGGCCGACCAGGTGGGTATGTCATGCAGGAAGACGGATCGTTGAGTATCTTGCAAGCGATTTCGCTGGCGAATGGGACCACGATAGCGGCGTCGTTAGGCACGATCCACCTACTGCGCCGCAATGCCGATGGTACTGAGGTTGACATAACACTGAAATTCAAAAAGATGCAGCACGGGCAAAGCTCTGATACGCAATTGCGCGCTACCGACATAGTGTACGTGCCGACGAGCAAGGTCAAGTCTATTATGACCTACAGTGAAGGGATTCTTACCGCGGCAACCTCAGCCAGTATTTATTTGGCTGTTGCTTACTGAGGACCGATAATAGTTATGAATTCGAATCAATTAGGTTTTAAAATTGTAGATTGGGTTTACTCAGGCGGCGCGATCCCAATCGGAGAGATGCTTTGCTAAAGCGCATTCTGAAGGGATTTGGCGCAGTTCTGTCGGGGCAAGTGCTGAGCACTTTCGGTAATTTACTTTTGGTTCCTCTATTTTTGTCGCACTGGTCTACCACTGTCTACGGCGAGTGGATGGCGCTATCGGCAGTTATTGCGTATTTGAATGCAGCCGACTTGGGAATGAACGCCGCGGCTGGCAACAAGCTTCTGGCAGCTTACTCAAGCCGAGACTGGGCGGCCTATCGCGGGATCCAGGGGGCGGCCATCGCGTTTTATATCGCATTGGCTGCTGCAACCACTTTTATCTGCGGCGTTGTCTGTGCCGTTCTACCAGTTGCGTCGTGGCTAGGAATCAGATCCATTCCTGCAGTAACCGCTGGCGTGGTGGCGTGGGTATTGGCAACTCGCACGATATGGCAGATGCCTGTTTCTCAGGTGGCGAGCACATACCGAACCACCGGAGATCTGTCAATAACTCAGTGGATATCCAATGGCCAGGCCATTGCGCTCATTCTGTTGACCGCCGTCTGCGTAACTTTTGGAGGCGGGGTGTTTAGTGTTGCCGTATCGAGTATTGTTACGACGGCTCTTGGCGGCTTAGTGGCCTGTTGGTCGGTCTACTGTTGGCGCCGGAACCTCATTCCATCTTTTAGCGACATTCGCGTTAACGAGTTAATAACTTTAATCCAGCCCAGCCTCTTGTTCGGCTTGATGATTCTTGCCATAGCACTTTCCGTGCAAGGTCCTGTCGTGCTGGTATCAGCTTTTCTCGGCGGGACGGCTGTTGCATTGCTGGTAACCACGAGAACGCTCGCCTTTCTCGTCAGGCAGTTTTTCGGAATGATTACGGCGGTGCTTTGGCCAGAGTTGACGCAACTGAACGCTGCCGGAGAAGAAGTTACTTTTAGACTTGTTCATCGCCTTTTAGTCGCTCTTTCGGTCGCAGTCTCATGCGCCTTTGCTGGAGCACTCTGGTGGGATGGGCCGGAAGTTCTGCGAATATGGACGCGTGGCAGAATTGCCTCCGATAACGCGCTGTTGCGGCTTTTTCTCGTGTCAATGGTGCTTCAAGGACCATGGGTGGCAAGCGCGGCGTTTACTACGGCGATCAATCGGCACAAAAAACTTTCTTATCACTGGTTTGCATCTGCCATTATTGCATTGATATGCTGCTCTCTCCTTTTATGGAAAATTGGAGTTTTGGCCGTGCCAATCAGTGGCATTATTGGAGAAGCAATAGCGTGTTATCACTTTGTTATTCAGGATACCTGTCGCGCGATTGGAGAGAATTACCGTAAGTTTGCGCTTCGGATTTGGCCATGTGTTTTACTAGTTTTTACTGCATCCCTTATCGCAGGCCGGATCGGTCACGCTGCCGCAGTTGGTCCGGCGCCGTTTCGCTGGATCGAAGTTGGGCTTCTGAGCACTATAGCCGCGGGTATTTTCGCCTGGTACTCGGGAATATTAGCTGCCGACCGTTTTATTCTATTAACGCGCTTGCGCCGGCGGCTTCCGATAGTGAATAAATACCTGCAATTCTGCTTCCCACTGGAGGATTAAAGCAAAATGCGATTTTACGGACTCCTCGTCGTTCGCGACGAGGCTGACATCATTGTTCAATCTGTTCGATATGCGCTGACCTGGGCTGACGCGATCTATGTATACGATACCGGCAGTACGGATGGCACATGGGAACTCCTGCAGGAGATTGCCCGCGAAGATGGAAAACTGGTTCTATTCAAACGGGAGCCAGTATACTTTCGCAATGACTTGCGCGCAGTTCTGTTCGAACAGTACCGCAAAGAAGCAAAGGATGGCGACTGGTTTGTAACGGTCGATGCGGACGAGTTCTATCATATTTCTCCTCCGTTGTTTGTTCGCGAACGTCTTCGTCCTAATGAAACGGCCGTTAGCTACCAGCTGTACGATTTCAAGCTGACGAACCAGGAATGCCGCCGGTTGAGAACGATCACCGCGATCGAGGCCGAGCGTCGAATTCCGATCGAACAAAAACGGAGACATTACATTCCCATCACCTATGCCGAGCCCCGGATGTTTCGATATCGACCAACCATGCAGTGGGTTCCACCGAAAGCTCCATACAACCTGGGGTTCATGGCGCAAGAACGGATTCCGATCCGGCATTATCCGAATCGGGATCCTTTGCAGATGGAGGCGCGCTATCGTCTGCGGTCGCAAATGCGCACGTACGTTGGCTTAAGCGCGAGTCCTCATTGGGTTTCGGATTGGCGCGAGATGCTGGTCGATGAAACAGACTCCGGGATAGGCCTTGAATACTGGAAGCCGGGTATGCCTTTGCCTGTCTATCACCGTACTAACCATCTCGCATCTCCTCCGAAACGCATTGCTCAGAGGGTCGTACATTCCATGCTATTACCAGTCTTGGACCGCATGCGCCCAAGGTATCCCGCGGACTTTCAACCTCAGCTGATGCAGGAAGGAAACAGCGAACAATGAAAGTAGCGTTTGTTCACCTGAACCGCTATCGGGAAATCGGGTGTACGGATTTTTTCGAGTTGTCACAGGCCTTCGGCCGTCTGCTTCCAGGCTCTGTGCAAGTAATCGTTGCACGCGACGGTGAAAGTCAGGCAAGTCTTGCAGGGAGCGTGACTTTGCATGAGATTCATGTGTCCAAGCTAGGAGTATGGACTCGCGCTAGTATCGGCTTCTATAGAAGCGCTGCCATATTGCTCTGCGAAATCAAGGCAGATATAGCCATCGTGACCTTTGACCGCGGCGCAGCGCTCGTCCCCTTAACAGTGCGACAGAGGCTTGACAAAGCCGCTCCCATGTTTGTACACCACATCTGCTCTGTCAGTTTCGCAACCAACCCTTTGCGTTACAGGATTGGAAACCTGCTCACTAAGTGCGAATCCTATGCTTTCAATGCCGTAAGCACTCTTTCCCCTGCAATTGCGAACGAAATCTACCGTTCAGGATTTTCCCTGCCCATCCATATCATTCCTATCGGCATCAACCCCGCGAGGTTCTTTTTCAAGGCGGAAGCAAGGACACATCTGAGAGACGGATTCAACGACAATGAACTACTGTTTGTTTACGTTGGAACTTTGTGCGCGCAGAAGAATACTGACCACATAGTCCAGGCCTTCGTCAGAGCGAATTTAGGAAGCACCGCGAGGCTTTGGATAATCGGGGATGGCCCGATGATGGGAGAGTTGAAAGCCATGGTCGAATCCCGCTCGATAAGCAACATTCATCTCTTGGGCCGGCGCGATTACGACAGCATTCCCGGAATCCTTTCGGCCGCCGATGTATCCATCTCGCACATTGAGAAAAACTCCCGCTTCTATTTGCAGCCTCCGATCAAAGTGCTTGAGTACCTTGCGTCAGGCACAACCGTGCTCGCCTCCGATGTGCCGGGAAATAGATTTTACCTGGATGAATGCAAAGCTGCCAGATTTTATGAGCCATCTGGAGTAGAGGCTCTCGCAAAAGCCTTTCAAAGCGCTGTTGAAGCCAAGAGAGAACAGAACGCTCCAAATCACCGCGTCAGGGCGAAGGAGACAGTCGAGGCGTATAACTGGGACCGGATCGCTTTCGAAGCGCTAGCCTCGTTGACCAAAGGACCGGCACTAAATGGCGTGAATGCTTTAAATCCTTTTGGTATTGAACAATGCTGATGTCTCACAAACTTGCATTCGCTCCAGGGAATTCCCTCATTGCGGAAACTGCATATCCGCATTTGAGGATGTTTCTGCTCCATTCTTCTCTGTGCGTCTTGTTTTTCGGCATGTCAATCGCGCTTGCCATGAGTCCGAATATGGAAAGTGGAGGAACTGGATTCATGGCGGTCCTTCTCGGCCTTGTAATGGTATTGTCGCTTGGATTACATTCGCTGAATCCGGCGGGCGGCGGATTGCCTGGGATATTCACTCTGCTGATACTGTCAGAAATCTTCGCGGGTCTGCCCGGCCTTATCTATTGGCAGTCCGGCGATGACCTGCGGATAGGACTTTCATTCGCTGCTCTACTGGCGATAAGATGCTATATTGTCTTCTGGGCTCTTCCAACGTCGCGCTCTCATCTTCACGGATCCTTTGAGCGAATCGTCTTGTCTTGGGCGTTGGCGGCAACAACCCTATTTGCCTTTGGTTCGCTGTTGGTTGCCAGAGCCGCGGGAATCTCGCTGGATTCTACCGCACGGCTGTCTGGAGAAGCGCTCGGGCATTGGACGAATGCGAACACGACGGGACTCTACTGCGCTTTCGGTGTTCTCATTTGCATCATCGCTCGCTTTATTCCAATCTGGATTCGTTTAACCGCTGGAGGGCTCACGTTTTACTGCTTGCTGCTGAGTCAATCCAGAACTGCTATTGCCACCATCATCGTGAGCGGTATCTGCGGTCTCTTTGTCGGACGGATATGGAATTGGAAGTCCGCCTTGCTTGGCATCTGCGCGCTTTTACTTGCTTTGTCATTTGTCGACATAAATGAATCTGTGGACTTGCTCGAGTCAAATCCGACACTTGCCGCCATATCGCAAAGATTCACGCGTCAACCTGGCCGAGGTGGCGACTACGCACGACTTGACGTCATCGAAAGCGGATTGGAGGTATGGAGCCGCTCGCCTCTCTTCGGAGTGGGATTCGAGGCGCAAGATGCAAGGTTTGAAAACGGATACTTGAGTCTGGCATGTGAGGAGGGTGCGATAGGATTATTGCTTTATCTCGCACTGATAGGGCTGCTATGCATCCAGATCATGAACATGATGCAGGCCGGGGCCGGATCCGATGCTCGCGAGCTGGGCGGATACCTTTTTTGCATTACAGTATTCGTTCTCGTGCATGGGCTAGGCGAACGTACGCAGGGATTTCAGATCGGCTCCGTAGTCTCAAATGTTTGGGCGCTATTGGTGGCAAGCGCATTATCCACGACTCACCGCCCCGAAAGATCCTACAGATGAAATGGACATTCTGGTTGAACATCGTTAGCATTCATCTGTCTCCGTTGTTACGCGCTCTCGCGTTAATGCCAGGTCAGACAGTGACCGTAGTGGCAGAACATGACATGTCGGACGCCCGAAAAGCAATTGGATGGCAAACCCCGGATTGTTCACCCGCGCATGTGATCCTCAACCCGAATGAAGCAGAAATCGCAAGTCTTATTGGACAAGAGAATAAACAGCCGTCAGTTCATCTACTGCATGGGCTGGTTAACGCTCCGTTCAACAGACGAGTTCTTCCTCGCTTAGCTAGGTCCGGGGCAATCGTTGGGCTCATATCAGAAAGCGCGGATCCCCGCGGCATCTACGGTTTAGCCCGCAGAGCGAAGTATTCGTTTGATCGACATATCTACGAAAAGCATCTCGATTTTATTCTTGCCATGGGTCAGCGCGGAGTTCAATGGTATAAGTCCGCCGGATACGATGATGCGCGCATTTATCCGTTTGCCTATGTGACAGAAAAACCTGATATTCCATTGCAAAACGGGACAAGCGCCGATAAGAGTAAAACAGTTCGGATTCTGTATCTCGGACGAATAATAGCCCTCAAAGATGTCGTCACGGGAATTCGCGCACTTGCACGTATATCGAGTCTTGATTGGAGATTTGACGTCGTTGGAGACGGACCGGATCTGCCCCGATGCAAAACAACTGCCGCAGAAGTCGGCATTGAGGATCGGGTTCGTTTTCACCCAATAGTCGACAACAGCGTAATCGGAAGTGTATTTGAGAAGGCAGACCTTTTACTGTTTCCAAGCAGTTGTGACGGTTGGGGAGCCGTAGTGAATGAGGCTTTGATGTGCGGAGTTCCTGTTGTTTGCAGCGACCAGTGCGGAGCGGCCGATTTACTGCGTAAGCCACTGCTCGGCTCTATTTTCAAGGCTGGTTCTGTAGAAGGACTGCAGGTCGCATTGAAGGGATGGATCGAGCGCGGAAGACGCAACAAGGATAATTCCGCGCACATTCAAGAGTGGTCATCCGCCATCGAAGGGACTGAAGTGGCAAAATATGTAATTGAAATCGTCAAGCATTTTGAAAGTGCCGAGTTAAAACCTTCTCCGCCTTGGTACTAAAACAACCCCTTTATTAACTTGGAAAAATCAAATGAAGGCAGTCTCCATCACGCCGATAGTTCTGACGATTGACGAGTGGGTGAATTATTGAACGCATCGCTGCAGACACGGCAAAAAAGTGCTGCGGTAATCTCCTTGCACTATACTTATGCACATGCGTCTCACATGATAGCTCTAGCTAAATCCCTTAGAGACCTAGGGTTTGAGGTTATATTTGTTCTGGACAAACAATATATTTCATTATTCAGATTTTCCCTGTTCGGAGATGTAGTATCCGCCAGCCATTTTCGCAACAATTCCGCGAGACCGATCGACATTGCGATTTTCTGTAATTCCGCGGTGGAAAATAACACCCTTAGCAGATCTCTTCGTGCTGGTAGCACCAACATCATCTATATGTTTCACGAACCGGAGTCGATATGGAATTGGCAGGTATTGAAGACTGAAGGTGCAATGAAGATGCTCCGTTTCCTCTTCTCGACCTACTATTCTATCAAAACTCTTCGCCAAACCTCAGCGGTGATTGTTCACTCGTTGTGCGGCCTATCGCTATATAAGAATAATTATAGCCATTTCAATCGCAACGTTTACGTCATGCCGCTTCTTTTTGACGACGAGGTGGGAGTGGAGCATTTTGAGCAAATGCGCTACCGGAAGCAGTGTTTCGGGTTCGTAGGTACAGCTTGCAAGGCGCATGGATTTAATGTCTTTGTAGAGTTTGCCAAATTCGCGCTGCGCAATGGCAGCGATATTCCTTTCGTTATCGCGACCTGGGTCGACCTTTCACCTCTACTGCGGTCCGATAAACAGCTGGCTGGATTCATAAAACAAAAAAAAATCCGTATGCAGCATGGCCGTGGACTTTCTAATGATGAGATCAACCAATATTACCTAGAGTGCTTTTGTACCTGGAACGTCTACCGGCGCTCCACACAAAGTGGAGTTCTGGCCCGCTCCTACATGGCCGGAACCCCTGTGCTGGCAAGCCGCGTTGGCAGCTTTTCTGAAGACGTTCGCCCGGGTTTTACCGGAGAGTTTGTCGATGTCAACGAAGATCCAGCGGCAATACTTGCGACTGTGCAGCACTTGCGAGCGCATGCCACGGATTATGTCGATGAGTGCAGAAAGAGATTTATGCAAAAGTATTATTACCAGGCAAACTGCAATCAACTGGCCGAGATTATAAAAAGCACATCCATCAATACGACTTCTACTTGAGAAACAACGAAAAACTGTCCAGACTACCAGGACCACAGCTGAAGATGGAGGAAAAAACGATGAAACGACCGATGATGATTCTGACAATCCTCTCGCTGCTAGCGCTTTCCACTCTCGCAAATGCTCAAACTTATCCTCAAGGAACACTTTGCGATTTGCAAATATCAGCGCAGGACAACAGTGCAACCTTGAATGCTTGTATTGCGTCGGCGGCCAGATATGGAACTGTCCTTATACCGGCAGGCACGTATAATTTCACGAATTCTGTGTCCATTAATAATTCCGCTGTTGTACTTTCCGGAGCTGGAGCAGGAACAACAACTCTGCAGTTCGGTTCGATGACCAACGCTATATCTATCGGCGGCGGGAATATGTTTAACGTACTGATTCAATATCTCGCTCTTCAAACATCTTCAACGGTCAACGATTTTATCAATGTAAATCCTGGAAGCGGCGGCTTTGCGGATTCGATCAACATCAAGGACGTAAATTGTGCAGTAAGCGGCGGCGGAACGGTTACTGGATCGTGCGTAAACTTTGTTCAAAATGTCTACGCTTCACTGATTGAGGATTTATTCACGTACAGCATGACAGGAGTCACCATTGGGCCTAGCTCGAACGCCAACACAATAGCGAACCCCGACATTAATGGAATTTTCGCTGCAGGGCAATACGGCGTGAATAACCAAGGTCTGTCTCTTACAATCACCGGCGGCACTATCGAAGGAAACATCGATGCAGGTGGAAGCGGCACATACCTGCTTTACAACAATGGCGGAAGCGTTGTTTCGACAGGCGTTCATTATGAGTCGTCTACATCTCTTAGCCAAGGACCGGGAACGCTGGTCTACGATGCCAACGGATATGGAATGGACTTGGAAGGCGGCAGGGTCTTTGGCCCTGGAGCAACTGCGGTTTATATGGCTGACAATATCGGAAGTAAGGTATCTGGCGCGTACATAGCAGGCACATTTAGCGATGGCAATATCGTGGTGCCTGGAGTAAACTACGGTGTTGGAGGCCGTCAGTCTATTGACAATAACATCATTGTCAATACGTACTCAGGAGCGCCGGGAGTTAGTTTTGCTCAGACTCTCGCCGGAGACATCACCGACAACTCTATTTATGTCAGCAATGGAACTGCCATTCAATTCGCTGCTGGGTCATTTGGCACATATTTTACAAGCTCCCCTTCAGTCATCGGAAACGAAATCGGCGGCTACAATGCAACTTCAGCGGCAGTGGGCATCGATCTGGCTTGGGCAGCCGCGCCTGTAGTAATTGGAAATGTCTTCGTTAATGTCACAAATCCTACTACAAACGACATCAAAAATATACTGCCAGGCAGTTTAGTGATGGGCAACTATGACCACTTCAACGGAGCGTTACCTAATTCGTTTTCAGATACGACCCCATGTGCGACGTGCGTGACCTCATCTTCTCCCGGTTCTGGAATACGCACTTCGCTGGAAGTACGCAGGCAGTTACCTCTTCGGCGGTCTCGCTGACGGCGGATGTGGGCGGAACTTTACCAGTGGCCAACGGAGGAACAGGCACTGGCAACACGCTTACCGGCCTGGTTCGAGGCAGTTCTTCGGCGATGAGCGCGACGGAAATCAGCGGGGATTGCACGACCAGCGGTTCGAATGCGATTAATTGCACGAAGACGAAAGGGACAGCCTTTACCGGATATGCGACGGCACCCTTCGTGGCCGACACAACGGTCGCAATTTCATCGGGGACACAAGGGGCTAACAGCTGCTCGACAGCGGCGACAGCGACGATGAGCGGACTGACGACTTCTATGGTGGCTTTGGTGGGATATATCGGCTCCCCAGCAGCGCTGAGGGGATGGGGTTCGACGGGTGGAATGGTCTTCCAGGCATGGCCATCGGCGGCTAATACGCTGAGTTGGATGGTCTGCAACCAGACCAGTTCCAGCATCACCTACTCTGCGATCACTTTTAATGTTGGGGCAAGATGATGGACCTTCGGAAATCAACGAAGTTGTAATTGCTTGCACCCAAATGCCTGTGCTGCTCAGCACAGAATCTTGGGCTATCTTTCACGGAAGCGAACGGAAACTCTGTTGGCTACCTCAACGATAGCTTTTCTGACTCCTTGATCTGCGACCACCGGATCCGTTATCCAGCGTCGGGATGCGATTCAACTAGAAGGAAGCGGGACGAAAGGACGATACAAGGATATGTTTGAAGGCAAAACCCTTCTGATTACTGGCGGCACTGGGACCTTTGGCAACGCATTTGTCGATATGGCCGCCAAAGTCGGCTTTGCTGAGATCCGAATATTCAGCCGCGACGAAAAAAAGCAGGACGACATGCGAGGGCGCCTTAAGAACCCCGCAGTAAAGTTCTATATCGGCGATGTGCGGCACTACGACAGCGTTTTTCAGGCAATGCGTGGCGTAAATTATGTTTTTCATGCGGCAGCGTTAAAGCAGGTTCCTTCGTGTGAATTCTTTCCCCTAGAAGCGGTACAAACAAACACACTGGGCGCAGAGAACGTGATGAAGGCGGCGCTTGCATCAAATGTGAACAAGTTGATTGTGCTGAGCACGGACAAAGCTGTGTATCCCGTTAATGCGATGGGGATGTCAAAGGCGCTGATGGAAAAATGCATGGTGGCAAAAGCGCGGATGTACGGAGAGACTTCGACCGTCTTCTGCGGGACGCGATATGGAAACGTTATGGCATCCCGCGGGTCTGTCATTCCTCTGTTTTTGAGCCAAATTCTGGCTGGAGAACCGCTGACCGTTACCGATCCGAATATGACCCGCTTTATGATGACTATTGAGGGAGCGCTGGACCTTGTGTTATATGCATTTGCGAATGGGGCACCGGGGGACATTTTTATCCAGAAGGCCCCGTCAGCGACGATTGGAACGCTGGCAAACGCACTACTAAAACTACTGTACGCTGAAAATGAGATAAGAATAATCGGTACCAGACACGGCGAGAAGCTGTATGAGACTCTATTGAATCGCGAAGAAATGGCCCATGCCGTAGACCTTGGCGACTATTACCGTGTACCTGCCGACGTGCGGGATCTTAACTATTCGACTTTCTTTAGCAAAGGCAAGACGGACGTTTCGGAGGCTTCGGATTACAACTCCCACAACGCCGAGCTGCTCGACGTGAATTCGATGATGAATCTACTGCTAAAACTGCCGTGTGTGCAGGAAGTCCTGACTGCGAGGGAGGTGATGATATGACGAATATCCTTATTACAGGCGGGCGCGGATTTTTGGGCCGAAATCTCGCGGCCCACTTGCATGAGCGCAAGGACTGCATAATCTCAGTCTTTGACCAAGATAACTCGGCGAAGGAACTACAAAACAAATTGATAAAAGCTGATCTTGTTTTTCATCTAGCTGGTGTCAACCGATCGGATACTCTGCTTGATTATGAAAGGGGGAATGCCGAACTGACTGAGCAATTGTGCCGTATTCTACGTGAGCGAAGGCATGTGCCGAAGATCGTGTTTAGCTCATCGATTCAAGCGGGGTTGAACAACCCGTATGGTGTGAGCAAAGCAAAAGCCGAAAACACATTGCAAAAGTTTTCGGCTGAGACTGGAGCATGCGTCCGTGTTTATCGATTAAAGAATCTTTTTGGAAAATGGTCTCGCCCCAACTATAACTCAGTTACGGCAACCTTCTGTCATAACATTGCCAACAATCTTCCCATTATTGTCTCCGACCCGGCGCGTGAGTTGGAACTGAGCTATGTTGACGATGTGGTCACGGCATTCCTGACAGAAATCGATGGCTTCCAAAGGACTGGCAGAGCCGAAACTGAGATTCCAGCTTACAAAATTCAACTTGGCGACTTGGCGGCCAGAATCCAGGCATTACACGCAATAAACTCGGCACTAATTTTACCGGACTTTGCGGATTGGTTTAACCGGGCACTCTATGCAACTTATCTCTCCTTCGTTCCTTCGGCGAATTTTGAGCACAGCCTGACAATTAAGTCAGACGAGCGCGGCAGCTTGGCCGAATTCATCAAACAGAAGCATTTCGGTAGTATTTTTGTTTCAAGAACTAAGCCCGGGGTAACGCGTGGGAACCACTATCATCACACCAAGACGGAGAAATTCATGGTAGTGGAAGGAGACGGCATGATTCGAATGAGAGCAATTCAAGGAGGATCTATCAAGGAATTTTCAGTGACTGGCAGTGGCTACCAAGTGATCGACATTCCGCCCGGATTTACTCATGCAATCACCAATGTAGGCAAGGGAGAGTTGGTAACCTTATTCTGGTCGAGCGAATTATTCGATCCGACCATGCCGGATACATGTTTCCTCCCGGTTGATGACGAGACACCAATAAACTTTCTGCCGCAGGAGAAAGCATGAAAGTTGCAACAATTCTAGGCACGCGCCCAGAGATCATACGATTGTCACGCGTGATCGCCGCATTGGACCGCCATACAAATCACTTTTTGATTCACACAGGACAAAACTATGACTATGAGCTAAATCAGATTTTTTTCAATGATTTGGAGATCCGTCGGCCCGACTACTTTCTTGACGCAGCCGGAAAAGACGCAGCCGAGACAATCGGCCGGTTAATCGCCAGATCCAGCGACGCGCTTACCACGGTACAACCAGATGCAGTGCTTATCTTGGGAGACACAAATAGTTGCCTTGCGGCGTTATCGGCAAAACGACTGAAAATACCTGTCTTTCACATGGAAGCTGGAAACCGGTGCTTCGATGAACGAGTGCCTGAGGAAATAAACCGACGAATTGTCGATCATATTAGCGATATAAATCTGCCATACACCGACATCTCTCGTGAATATCTTCTGCGCGAGGGAATTGCACCTGATCGCATCATCAAGACCGGAAGCCCGATGAATGAAGTACTGACCTACTATCGTCGCAAAATTGACCAATCCGATGTCATGCAGCGTCTCAGCCTGAGACAAGATGGCTATTTCATGGTGAGCGCACATCGGGAAGAGATCATTGACTCCCCAGCGCAGTTCAAGAAACTGGCAGCGGTCTTGGAAAGCGTGGCCTCCGAGTATCAAATTCCTGTAATTGTCTCAGTACATCCTCGAACTCAAAAACAAATTGATGTAGACGGAATAAGTTTCTCTGGTGCAATTCGATTGGAGAGAGCCATGAGCCTATCTGACTACGTTCATCTTATGATGAATGCCCGGGCGACCCTATCGGACAGCGGCACAATTACGGAAGAGTCTTCGATTCTCAATTTTCGAGCTTTGAATATCAGGGAAGCTCATGAACGTCCTGAAGGAATGGAAGAGGGAGCAGTGATGATGACCGGGTTGGATTCGGGGCGTGTTCTGGATGCGTTAAGACTTCTCAACACACAGCACACTGGTGAGATCCGGACACTCAGAATCGTGCCGGATTACAACATTCCCAATGTGTCGGAAAAGATAGTACGGATAATCCTTAGCTATGCCAGCTATGTTGACCGTGTAGTTTGGCGCAAGTTTGCGGTTTGATAGCCGAGGATGCCGCACTGCGTGCTTTAAGATTTCCGAGAGTTCTATGTGAGCGTTAAACGAACGAGCAGAAAGATAGGGTATAGGCATGCTTTGGATTTTCAGCGAAGTGTACTATCCAGAAGAAACCGGAACCGCGTACTACATTACGCAAATTGCCGAACATTTGGCGTTGAATCAGCCAGTGTCGGTATTGTGTTCCCAGCCCGCGTATTCTTGCGCGGGAGTAAAAGCTCCTTATAATGAATTTAAAAGGGACGTCAGAATAATTCGGTGCCCATCTGTATTTCTTCAACAGAAGTCAATTTTTATTCGGTTGGCACGAATGGCCTCAATTACTATTTCAATGTTGTTTACAGCGCTATTTTGTGTAAGGCGCGGTGATTCGATTCTGGCGGTTACAAACCCGCCGTCAGTGCCTATTCTTGCCGCGCTGCTTTCTTTCATTTTACGCATTCGCTTTTCGCTTTTAATTCATGATATTTATCCGGATATTATGGCTGTATGCGGTCTTACCACTCGGACAACTGTCCATTATCGCTTGCTACACAAGATCAACCAGTGGGTTCTACAGCGAGCCGAACGCATCTATTGCATTGGACGAGACATGCGAGATCACTTGATTAGAATGCGAGGCACAGGTTCCGCCGATGGCATTCACTTAATCCCACTTTGGGCCGATTGCGAAATGATTCAGAACTCGCCCAAGGAAAGCAATAGTTTGCTTACGGAACTTGGCCTGGTGAACAAAATGGTTGTTCTCTATGCCGGAAACATGGGCCATCCACACGATATTGAGACGCTAGCAACGGCAATCAAGTGCCTTGAATCCGATAAAGACATTCATTTTATATTCATCGGATCTGGACAAAAACAAAGAATACTTGATGAAATGCTGTTGCGCGGCTCGACAAATATCTCCGTCCTTCCTCCGCGTCCGCGATCAGAGCAGAACGATTTTCTCAATGCTTGTGATGTTGCAATCCTATCGCTCGTTCCGGGAATGCTGGGATTGGCCGTTCCGAGCAGGACCTACAACCTAATGGCCGCAAGCAAGCCGATAATCGCGCTTGTTTCGGAATCGTCGGAAGTCGCCAGGATAGTCCATGAGGAGAAAATCGGATGGGTTGTCGAACCTGGGTCAGTGGATCAGACAGTGCGTGCGATTTTGGAAGCGAGAGGGAATCGGCAACAGCTGCGAGAAATGGGTGCAAGGGCAAGAATGGCTGCCGAAGTAAAATATTCACCAGATAGCACATTTCGACAGTTCGACTCGTTTATTAAAGCCTCGCGAGAACTTCTTCCCGCCAGTTTGCTGTATTCCTCCGTTGCTAGCTGGAATATCTCTGAAGCTAAAGCTCCCGAACCCTAACCTGTATCACAATTTGGCGCACTAAACGATAATCTCGACATTTCATTTTGTTTCTTTCGCAATATTTCTTTGTTTTTCTCGTTGAATACAGTTGGCTCTGCAACGATATCGTTTTTAACAATTCGGATAATATGCTGCTTACAGATTTTGTTTTCTAAACAGAATGAGAGTCCCAGCTATGAATACTCGCATTGACTTTCAGCATGTCTCGAATACTCTCGATTTGTTTTTCGAGCATTTTTATACGCCGCGGAATAGTTGTCCGGAATTTGATCGGCCAAAGCCGCACACCCACAGGATGCATTTATGGGTTTGCCTTGCATTGTTGGCTTTTATAGGATGGTTGGGTGTTTCACCGCAACTAATTACTTTATGGGGTATTTGGACGACGGATCCATTACGGTCGATCGGAATGCTGATCGTGCCTGCAAGCATTGTGCTGGTTTTGCGCGCGTGGCGACAACTGAATTGGGAACTGTGCGGCACGTGGTGGGGACTTATATTGGTTTTTATTGCATTTTGCCCGATTATTTATTCTTGGGATTTGACGTTCTCATGGGTCGTCGGATTTATGACGGTATTTGTTTTGCCCTTTGCGCTACCTATCTATCTCTATGCCTGCGGATTCATTCTACTATTTGGAGGAATTCGCGTCTTCCTGAAGGCCTGGTTTCCACTGGCATTACTATTATTTGCGCAGCCAGTTCCAGAGTCGATTGTTGTTTTCCTAGATTTGCCGCTTCAAGGCCTTTCAGCGCATATAGCGCGTTTCTTCGCTTTATTGATTGGTTTTCCACCGGCGAATCGGGAGTTGCTGAGGTTGATGTTTACGCCGGATTTCGGGATGTTTATCGCCCCTGGCTGCGATGGCATGCGCGGCGCGGTCACATTGGGATATGTTGCTTTAATTATTGGTTATTTAAAGCGTGTTTCTATACTGCGATGGTCTCTGTATGTTTTGGGCGCCGTGCTTTTGGGGCATCTTTTTAATTTGATACGGCTTTGCACTCTTGTTCTCTATTACCGAATCGCCGTGGGGCATCCCAGTCTTGAACATATAGCGAAGCAGGCTGATTATGCGATTGGAGGCTGCCTATTCGTGGCGGCTGCAGTTCTTTTTCTCTTGGTTGCACTCAGAAAAAACGAGGGCATAGGCGCAGACGATGGACTCTCACAACTGTACACTGCGGCGATGACAAGCATTGATCGGCGGCGGTCTATTTATTGGAAGGTTTGGGCTTTTGCTATATTGGCGATGATTGCCTGCATTTTTGCGGTGCACAGCATTCGAAACCATACCGAGAGCTTGGTTGCGTCTCTCCACGATGACGACCAAGCGTCAAAGAAACTGGACGACCGTCTTCCGCTTCGACTAGGCGGCTATACTCGCGTGCGTACCTGGCAAGAGCAACTTGACGGCCAAACATCTTTGGAGAGCGCCGCTTACTTGGCATTACCATTCAACGAAGTCACTGTCGGCATTTGGCTATTGCCGAGGGAGCATAATATTCACTACAGTTGGATGATTCGGGGCGAGTCGGCAGAAATGCGCGGCAGTCAGAACTTTATCACGGCCGACGGTAGATCCGTATCTTTTGATACGGCGTATTATAGCGATGGAATTACGGACAAGCTGGCAGGAAACACGTACTGCAATCCTTCGCACTGTCTCACAGTTCCAAAAAGCGAGAGCGGAGTCAACTTTCACTTTAGAAAAATCATAGATTTCACTACTCGAGGGTCGCGATTCGTTCCGATGTTTTTCTGGGTAGAGAGGCCTCACACTAATTTGCCAAAGTCCGAAATATACAAGGAATTAAAGGATGAATGTCAAGATTTTCTTGTGAACGTTGACTTCAGTGAATTTAGCCAGCGATTTCAGTAGATGCCTAATCTTAAACGAGAAGGCATATGCCAATTGGAGAGTAATCTACCGGCGGCTTAGTTGACGCAGCCAAATTGCAGATTTACGGGATTCGCGAGAGGCGGCACTGGCACGCTGATTACAATTCCTTTTCCTGGCATTTTCGCGCTGATAAACGGAGGAATCATATTCGACATATTCTTGGGCAAAGCAAGCCCATCCGTGTCATAGGTAAACCAGCAGCCAGAGTTCGCCGTGATAGCCGTGCTGTCTATTTCAAGCGATTTGGCGGATGGCTGGATCTGCACCTTTCCGGCTGCCGCAGAGCCGCAGGGTGCCGGTGAGGCTGTACTCGAGCAAATAGATGCCGTACTATACGCCGTCGAGAGAATTCCATTATTAAAGTTCGCCACCCCCGAAGAAGAAATCCTTACAGCTACAGCAGGAGTGTTGCCAACTACAATGTTAACCGCAGCGCCTGACTTGTTTACGATATTTGAATCACCATTGGTTCCAAAGCGAAACGGACCGGCACTAGAAGAGTTGCTTTCAATTTCTGTTCCATGCTCGCCGGATGGCCATGATGGATCTCCCAGATCCCATATAGCCGAGCCCGTGGAGGCGCTTCCGGCCGCGATGCCAAACTTGCGAATTACCTGCATGATGTAATTTGCGCTTCGTGTTGCATCCTCATAAGTTTGCGTGACCGTCCCAGTAAAGGTTGGCGATGCGGCAGAGACTCGAGCTGCCAAATCCGCGGTGAGGTTGACGATTTGCGACTCGGGAAGTGACGGGACTTGAGAGGGCTTGGCCAGCGTCAGATTGGTGACTGGCGTTGTTGAGGCGACAGACAAGGGCGGAGTTCCCGTTGCCGCACTGGAGGCCAATATAGGCGATGTGACGGATGCCGGTGCTATTACATTGCCGGTTGAGTCGATGCTCATCCGAGGTCCAGCCGACATGCCCATCGTCATCTTCCACCCTGGATAAAGACTAATTGCTCCATCATCTCCGCCGCAGTATCTGTTTGGACCAATGCACATCCCAGCAAATCCCGAAGTAATGTTGGGCGTGTATATTACAAATGGAGTCGAAGAGCTAGTCGAATCATTCTCCGCAAACAACTGATTATAGAAGTTGCTACCCTGCGACGAGTAGGGGATATCGCCACCCACTCCGGTAGCGGCCCGTCCGCCGTCAAAGTAACTTCCATTATTGAGAATTACGGAATTGCAAGATGAGCAAGGAGAGAGAGCCAGAACATTGATATAGCGATTCTGGTACCCGGAATCATTTATATCGACTCCCGGCAAGCCAGAGGCGTTGGCCTCAATATCCGTATTAATGAAGGTGTTGTAAACAGTGTTGAACTGAAGAAGTAACCCGGAGCCATTGCCCTCTGACGTTCCGGATGTCATGGTCATGCCTTGCACGGCAATATAGTTAAAACCAACTCCGCTGACACCACCGGCTACAGGATCCACTACCGTTCCGTCCGTGGTAGTGGCACCGGGGGTGGACTGGTCGAAGCACAAACCAGAAGCCGGCTGAGAATATTTAGCGCCAGAATATCCATTTCTATTCGCCTCATCGCTCCATGTATGCGGCCTGATTAGTGTAACAGTTACAGCATTTCTTGTATGGATGCCGCATCCGGTAATTCCCCAAGTACTAATATCCTCTAGCTTCCAGCCTCCCGCAGCAATCGCTAAAACTCCATCCGCAGCGTTGGCATTCCCCCCTATCACCGACATTCCAGAGACGACATTATCATTGGAATAATATGCGTTTGCAACCGATCCGCCCAGGGTGAGAACGCCCGGGACTACCGATGATCCGGTATAGGCGAGGATTGTCTGCCCTGGTCCTTTCCCGCTGAGTTTCAGGCTGCTATTGTTAATCTTCCAGGGAACAGACGATGAGATCCATGACGCTGGCAGTTCGATAGTCAGGGGCGCGGTTGCGCCAGGCGATCTCAAAGAACCTAGCGGATCAATGGAACAGGTCACCGCAGAAGGAAAATGCGTGGCATCGACGAGCGCATAACTATTGGCCAGCGCCCACAGGTTTGCGGCGCGCAGTTTCACGCAAAAGTCCGCGCCATCGAATTGATCGGCTTGTGGGATTCCGTTCAGGAATTTCGCGCTGATGCTGGCCCCAATCAGCGGGCCGGCCATTGTCTGCGGGGCGGTTTGCAGCGACGAGATGCCGCCCAAGCTTGCCAGCGCCGCAGCCGGCGTGGTGGCTCCTGTTCCACCGTTGACCGTCGAAATAGGCCCCGCCAGGGCTAGTGTGACGTTTCCGGTTGAACCACCGCCGCTCAGGCCGGGGCCTGCCGTGACAGCAGTGATGCCGCTGGACGCGGTTGAACTGGTCGAGGCTGGAAAGGTTTGGCCCGGCGCGAAGGTGATCAGACCATTGGGGGCGATGGCAAGGCCAGTAGGCGCGGGCGTGGATGTTCCCGACCCAAAAAGCAGCTTCAAATTCGCCGTTGGATTGGCCGTATTGTTGGCTGAGCTAGCCGCCTGCCAGACGAAGTTCTGCGGTACGGGCGCTTTGCTGGCGCTTGAAAAAGTGCTGGCGCCCAGCTGCAAGGGCGGCGAATTGACGCCGGCTGAAAGAGTGGCGGCGGGAGCGAGCAAGCTAACTGTTCCGCGCATCGTGCTTGCTCCATTCACGTCCAGCGTTGTGGCTGGAGTGCTGGTACCGATACCGATACTGGTTCCGGATTCGGAGACGATCGAAGTGCCCAGCGCCGCCGATGCGGTCCACACTGGCAGATAACCGGAGGTTCCCGCTCCGGTTGGGGCGCTTGGCGCAGGACCAGATGTTGCCGCGCTGGAGAGAGCCTGGAGCTGGCCGGTTATGGTTGCGGTCAGATCCTCTCGTGTTACGTAATCCTCCGCCGCACGCCCAGCCAAGGTATCCGCATCGGTTGACTTGATGGCATAAGGCACGGCGGCAAGCAAGCTTCGAGAAAGCTGCGCCGCGTTGGCAACTTCGGCTGCGGCATCCACGCGGTCCGAGGCTGCGACGAGTTGGGAATTGATTGGGCGAGCCTCGATCCAGCGCGCTTCGCCAGCTTGAAACAATGCCCGCGGAAGCCCTTCCACGCTGCTTGCACCCAATAGAACGGCATAGCGCCCGTCGGCGCCAACTTTTACCGTCTGCTTTTCGCTCCAGAGCGCAAGCCCTCCCTCCGAATCCTGATAGAGCGAAAATGATATTTCCACTGCCCGCCCAGCCGCGTCCGGCAAGGTTCCTGTCCATCGAATCAAGTTCGCCATTGCGGGCGAGGCAGCGGTCGCTGAAGGCTCCGCGCCGAGATTTTGCGCGCTGGCTGGTAGAGCCGTCGAGAGGGCAAACGACGCCGCCAGGACCGAGATGAGGAGCGGCTTCAGCCATGCGCGGCGGTGTTTGGGGTTCCGGCCAGTTGGGAGACTCGGACGCGAGTATGAGCGGGTTCTTATAAAGCTTGCCAAGATGAGCCTTTCACAAAAAGGCGGTGCCGCGGAATCGCGCAGGGGCCTTTGATTCTCTCTCCTTTCTCTATCGGGTTGGTTGGTCGGATGCTGCATGTGACTCAGCTAACCGAGGTAATTTGTACGGGTAAGAAGGCTCTCATGGACGGAGCAATGCGAAGCTCTCAAAAAAGCTCAAAAAGTAAGGTTTTCGGGCTAAAACAGGCATTTATAAGGGCAAGTATGGGCAAAAGACAAGATTTTAAGTTACTTATTAGTTAACAGTGTAAAAATGTAAGTCATTTATTTATTGTAAGTTAATAGCAACGTAAGGATCTAAAATGGGGCTTCACAGGGGAGGGGGGGTGGGGTACGCGCAATTTATGGCGAACAAGAGGGGAATTTAGGGCGTAAAAATAGGGAATACGGAACAGGGAGCAGGGAGTAGAATTGCGCTGATTGAAGATTGGATGGCGATCATTTGGGCCTCGGGTTTGCTTCTGTTTCTATCGTGCGCGAGGAAGGGATAATTATCTGCAAAAAGGCGCTCGGTCTTGAAATGATGTTCGGGAAAGAGCACTGTGGAATAAGGGCTATTCGGAAGTTGCAATCGCGATTGAGCGTTGCAGGGGCTAAAGAGGCTGCGGAAAAAGGGCAGTTTATCGACAGAAATGGCTGATAATTCCCTCGGCGGCTAAAGCCGGCGTTGATAAAGCAGTGGTTATGTACGGGCTAAAGCCCGTACCCTTCATCCGATTGAGTTTTT
>Ga0181520_10002059_pt1 | contig 38875 bp, 28 predicted proteins | sample PEATcosm2014_Bin_29_FD_132451 | JGI IMG/M metagenome (GOLD analysis project Ga0181520, IMG submission 132451) | Peatland microbial communities from MTU Mesocosm Facility, Houghton, MI, USA - PEATcosm2014_Bin02_30_metaG | ecosystem: Environmental > Terrestrial > Soil > Wetlands > Peat | place... | reverse complement strand
GACGAAGGAGGAGGCGGAGTCGATGGAGCCGTTGACGACGACGAGGTCGGCGGGGAGGACTTCGGGCTTGATGGCTTCAGCGAGGATGGCCGATGAGAGCACCGGCGAGAAGGTATTGAGGGCAAGGTGCGCGGCGATGAGGATTCCGACGATCATGCCGGCGAGAAAGCAGTTGGCCATGCGGGCGTTGTCGCGGAGGCGGTAGTAGAGGCAGGCGGAGACGCCGACGAGGATGGCGAAGAAGCTGATCCAGAGCGGAACGCGGAAGAGGCCGAGGGCGGGGCGGGTGAAGTCGAAGAGAAAGCCGAAGAAGACGGCGTGATGGCCGGGGTTGGGGCGGAGGAGGGTGGCGATGTCGGCATCGGGAGCAGGGTGGGGCGCAGTGAGGAGACTCCAGGCAATGAAAGCGGCGGCGGCGAGGCCGATGAAAAAGAGAATCCACGCGGCGATTCGGCCCTGGTGATGTGGGAGGGATTCATCTTCGGCGAGCCAGCCTCCGGCGAGGATCGCCATGGGCGGGAGGGCGGTGATGAGGTTGAATTCCTGACGCGCGGTGAAGCTGAAGAACACCAGGACAACGAGGATCCAGAGAAGACAGAAGAGGCGGGCTTCGCCGCGGCGGTCGGGGTTGGGTGAGCCGCCGATGCGCAGAGCGCGGATGGAGTAGATGGACCAGGGAACGATCCAGAGCAGAAGCAGGAGCCAGAAGACGAGGAGGGGCACGCGGCCGCCGGTCATGGGAGGCAGGAGGTTGATGAGGTCCTGATGGCGGAGTGCGTGGCGGGCTCCGATGTGCCACGGCAGGTAGAGCGCGAGGAAGACGAGGGTGGTGGGGATGAGATGCCAGTGCAGCACCCGGCTGATCCTGCCGGTTGCGAGCAGATAGAGGACAGCGATGACGACGGGAAGGACGAGGCCGGCGAGTCCCTGCGTGAGGACACCGAGGGCGCAGCAGCCTCCGAAGGCGAGGGCGCTTTCGAGATGACGTTTTTCCCGGGTGTGGGAACGCCAGAAGAAATTGAGGGCGAGGGTGGTCCAAAGGCAGAGGAAGACGTCGGGCAGGAGGAGATGGCCGAAGAGGAAGACGCCGCTGGAGGTGAGCAGACAAAGCGCGGCGTAGAAGGCCGCGGCGGGCGAGTGGAAGATCCGGCGGCCGAGGGAGAAGGTGGCGATGATGATGCCGAGGACGGCGACGGCGACCGGGAGGCGCGCGGCCCAGCCGGAGATGTCGAAGAGGCCGAAGCTGACAGCGATGGTCCAGTAGAGGAAGGGAGGATGGTGCGGATAGCGGATGCCGTTGGCGAAGGGGGTGAGCCAGTGGCCCGCGGTGAGCATCTCGCTGGCGATTTGGGCGCTGAGAGCATCGGAGCCGTCGAGGAGCGGGGGCTTGACGAGGGAAAAAGAAGCGTAGAGGAGCACCCAGAGGCCGAGCAGGGGAAAGACGAAGCGCTTGGCCGTGCGCAGGGTGGTCATCCGTTACAGGGTACAGGGTGCAGCAGGAAGCTGGAAGCGGGAAGGTCGCAGCGGGGAGGCTGGGAGCCTGGAGCTGTTCGCGACGGACTGTCGGCTAGTGGTTGGGTTCTTCACCGGTCATGGTGTACGCCCAGCGCAGCGACTCGGCGTACGCACGGGCGATGGCGACTTCGGCCAGGCTGAGCTGGAGCTGGACTTCTTCACAGCGGGTCCAGTCGCAGGCTTCGAGGCTGCGGATCAGGTCGAGGGCGAGGCCGGCGTTGCTGCGGTCGCCGGCGAGGGCGAGTTTCATTTCGTTGCTGATGGGAATGGACTGGAGGATGCGCGGGAAAGGCGTCTGCAGGAGGACGTCGAGAAGAGACAGCATGCCGAGGAGATACAGCTGAGCGGGATCTTCGGCGATGGAGGGGGCGATAAGTTCGCAGAAGCGGGCGCGGGTGAGGACCATGGAGATAAGCGCTGGAGAGCGCTGGCTGGCGACGGTTCCCGCCATAGCGACGGTGACCATGCGGCGGATAGCATCTTCGCCGACCATGAGAAGGGCTTCGCCGATCGTGCCGATGACGCCGGGATGATGCTGCAGGGCGGAGTTGGCGAGACGCAACATGCGGTAGCACAGAGAGGCGTCGGCGGCGATGACTTTTTCGAGCTTGCGCAGATCGGTGGGGACGCGATGGAGCTGGGCAAGGAGGTTGAGGTAGACGAAGTGGTTCTGGGGAATGGCGTGCGTTTGCGTCAGGGTGGGCTGGGAGAAGAAGTATCCCTGGAAGAGCGAACAGCCTTCGGAGGTGGCGATACGGAACTGGGTCTCGGATTCGATTTTTTCGGCGACCAGTTGGGCTGGTGTGCCGGAGGCGAGGGCGTAGATCTCGCGGCGGGCGAGAAAGTCGGCGGTCATGAAGTCAATTTTGAGGAAGTCGGCGAGGGCGAGGAAGGGGGCACGGGCAGGGCGGGAGCGGAAGCCGTCGAGGGCGAAGCGATAGCCTTTGGATTTCAGGCGGAGGCAGCAGTTGATCAGCTCGGGGTCCGGGTCGATATCTTCGAGGATCTCGAGGATGGTGGACTGTGGAGGTAAGAGGGTGACGAGCCCGTCGACGAGGGCGCTGCGCGTGCAGTTGACGAAGGAGGCGACCTGATTGGATTCGGGAATGATCATCAGCCAGTGGTCGACGACCTCGCGGGTAGCGAGCTCCGGATCGCCGGAGAAGTGGTCGGTCTTGCCCGCGCGGTAGAGGAGCTCGTAGCCGAAGAGGCGACGATTGGCGTCGAGGATGGGCTGGCGACCGAGGAAACGATTGGGCGTCCGCGAAGACGAGTCGAGCGGTCGCGTGGCGGCGGATTGGGTTGGTGGAGCGAGAGTAGCCATCGGTGCGCAGGGGGCCGACTTGTTGGGTCTGCATTGCGGTTATCGGCGGGAACGGGGAGATGGCTCAGGGTGGCTGGAAAAGAGGCAGGGGGGAGAACGGCGTTCAGCGTCCGGCGTTCAGAAGGAAATGCCCCTACCCTGGTGCGTGGAAGAGACGCGCCCCGAATCGAGCCACGGTTGAAGGGCGCGCGGAGTCGGGATCAGGTCTGGATGGCCTGGCCGATCATGCTGGAGGCCCAGCGCAGGGATTGGGCGTATATGGCGGCGATAGCGCCTTCAGCGAGGCCGAGCCGGTGCTGGGTTTTTTCGCAGCCGACCCAGTCGCAGGCTTCAAGGCTGCGGACCAGATCGAGCGCGAGGCTGCCCGGGCTGCCATCGCGGGCGAGGGCGGATTTCATTGCAGGGGTGATGGGGACGGTCTCAAGGATACGGCTGAGAGGGATCTCGAAGAGCACGTCGAGGAGGGAGAGCATGCCGACGAGGTAGAGCTGGGCGGGCTCGGCGGACAGCGCGGAGGCGAGAAGCTCGCAGAAGCGGGCGCGGGAGAGAACCATGGAGAGGAGCGCGGGAGAACGATGGGCGGTGAGGGCGCCCGCCATGGCAACGGTGACCACCCTGCGGACGGCGTCGTCACCAACCATCAGGAGGGCTTCGCGAATGGTGGAGACGATGCCGGCATGGCCCTGCATAGCGGAGTTGGAGAGGCGGAGGACGCGATAGCAGAGGGGGGCGTCGGCGGAGATGAGCTTTTCGATTTTGCGGAGGTTGGTGGGATCGCGATGGAGCTCAGCGATGAGCTTCAGGTAGACGAAGTAATTCTGGGGAACGATTCGGGAGCTAAGCAGGACGGGCTGTGAGAAGAAGTATCCCTGAAACAGCGTGCAACCTTCGCTGATGGCGATGCGGAGCTGGATGTCGGTTTCGATTTTCTCGGCGAGGAAACTGGCGCCCAGGCCGGCGGCCATGGCATAGACTTCGCGGCGGAGATCGTAATCGGCGGTCTGGAAATCGATCTTGACGAAGTCGGCGAAATGGAGGAAAGGAGCGCGCGAGGGCTGCGGAAGGAAGCCGTCGAGGGCGAAGCGATAGCCCTGCTTTTTGAGGGCGAGGCAACATTCGATCAATTCGGGATCGGGATCGATGTCCTCGAGGATTTCGAGCACGGCGCATTCGGGCCGGAGCAGGGTGACGAGGCCTTCGGTGAGGACGCTGCGCGTGCAGTTGACGAAGGAAGCGATGCGGCTGGAATCCGGGATGAGGAGCAGCCAGTGGTCGATGACCTCGCGGGTGGCCTGATCCGGGTCGCCGGAGAAGCGATCGGTTTTGCCGTCGCGATACAGGAGCTCGTAGCCGAAGAGGTGGCGATGCGCGTCAAGGATGGGCTGGCGGCCGAGGAAACGGCTGGGCGCTGAGAGGGGAGGATGGGGCGCGGTGGGACTGGGCCCTTCGGGACGGGTCAGGGATGCGACGGGTGACATGGGCGCTCGCGGCGCCGCGGGAGGGTCTATGCGGCGACTCAAGTGGTTTATCGGCAGGGGGCGAGACTGCCATGAACGGCGGTGAAGCGCCGGGCGATTCAGGATGTGCGGCTGGATGCGTTCGGTACACTGCTGAAAGTCTCGATGGGATCAGGCCGGACTACACACGAGCTCCGAAAATTTAGATTCGAGCGGCCCCAGCAGATAGCGGCGGGGATGCTCTTTCTGCTGCTGGCGCAGTGTCTGTGGGTGAGCGCGCGCCGGCCGCTGGGGGAGTTGGACTATCAGTATGCGCGCTGCGGGCGCGAGATGTGGGAGCGGCCATCGCCCGTAGCGGGATATTTCACGACATGCGGGAATATTCACGATGGGACGCTGGCGTATCGGGCGGCGGGGTTGCCGCTGACGCTGGAGCGCATCGTTTTGGGACAGGCGGCGACGACTTCGACGTGGGAGATGCGGCATGAGGCGGGGGAGATCAAGCTGCTGCTGCGGCTTCCATTCATTCTTGCGGGGGTGGCGCTCGGGGCTTGCCTGTGGTGGGTGACGCGACGCCTCTTTGGTAACGAGGGCGGTTACATATCTCTGGCACTGTATTGCTTTATGCCCGCGGTGGTGCGCGCTGCGACGGCGCCGAACAACGAGATTCTGGCGGCGTTTGGTGTTTTCTCAGTCATCTACACGGCGATTGGCGTGGGGCATGCGCTGCAGGGTCCGAAGAAGAAATGGAGGCCCAGAATTGTGCTGCTCACGGTTGCATTAGGGTTCACGGCGGCGGCGCACGTGGCGGCATTTGTGGTGGCGCTGCTGTTCACGGTGATTTTCATGGCATGGGTAGCGGAGGGACGGCGGGCGTACATTCCAACGCTGTCGATTGTGTGGGTGGTGGGCGCGTTCTTCCTGCTGTTCGCGTCGTACGCGTTTCATCCGGATGCGTTCAGCTATGTATTTCGGAGCGCGGCGGGGCGGATGTGGATGTCGTTCGACGGGTTGAAGTGGTTTTTCACGAATCCGGCGAACGCGGCGTTCACGGTGGCGCTGTTGGGCGCGTTGATTTTGTATACGGTGTCGCGACGTTCGCGGTATTTCGGGAACACGGCGCCGCTGCTGGTGGGCGCGCCGCTGATGGTTCTGGTGACGACGGGGGTGGAGTCGGAGCCGTGGCTGTGGGCGCTGCCGTTTCTGATTGTGTTTGTGGGGGGAGTGTTTGCGGATGCTTTGGAGACGAGGGGTCGCCGGGTGTTTCTTTGGGCGACGGGGGTTGTGTTGGTGGGGCAGGCGGCATTGTGCGCGGCGAGTTTGCGGGGTTAGCGCACCTGCGCTGGACCCGGGGCGATCTCTTAACTGAGTAGTTAACATGCACGCCCTCGCCTCACGCCGCCACAATCGAATCAGCCATTTGCTGAGGGCTTACCCCCCGAAAGTCTCAGCCGGGTCCGGCATTTTTCCGCGTGAGGGGAAGCCGTGCCCTTCTGCAAAAGCAGCGAGTCAATAGCCGAAGAACTTCCAGAATGCGACATTAGCCGGCCGCGCGGGTGGCGGGGTCGGAGACTTCGACGGCGGCGACTTCTTTGCGTAGTTCGCGGACGCGGTCGCCGATGGCGTATTTGAGTTTGTCGACGCCGAGGCCGGTGACGGCGGAGATGGCGAAAAACGGCAGCTTGCGGCGCTTCGCCATAGTTTCCAGTTTTTTTAGCTTGGCGGAATCGGCGACGTCGGCTTTGGAGGCGACGACGATCATGGGCTTCGTGTCGAGGCCGTGGCCGAAGTTTTTGAGTTCTTCCATGATGACCTTGAAGTCTTCGACGGGATCGGGGCGGCCATCGGCGTCGGAAACATCGACGAGGTGGACGAGGATGCGGGTCCGCTCGATGTGGCGCAGGAACTGGACGCCGAGGCCGGCGCCGAGGTGCGCGCCTTCGATGAGGCCGGGGATGTCGGCGACTACGTAACTTTCTTCATAGGGCGCGTCGCCGATGGTGACAACGCCGAGTTGCGGCTCGAGGGTGGTGAAGGGGTAGTCGGCGATTTTGGGCCGCGCGGCGGAGATGCGCGAGATCAGCGTGGACTTGCCGACGTTCGGATAGCCGACGAGGCCGACATCGGCGAGGACGCGGAGCTCGAGACGGTAATTGCGTTCTTCGCCTGCGCGGCCGAGTTCGTGCTCGCGCGGGGCTTGGTGCGTAGGTGTGGCGAAGTGCTGGTTGCCGCGGCCGCCGCGGCCGCCACGCGCGATGATAAGGCGCTCGTCGGGGCGGGTGAAGTCGTGGATGAGCTCGCCAGTGTCGGCGTCGAAGAGCATCGAGCCGACGGGGACTTTGAGGACAGTGTCTTTGCCGTCGCGGCCGGTGCAGTTGGAGCCCATGCCGTGCTCGCCACGCTCGCCTTTGTGCTCGGGATTGAAACGGAAGTAGATCAGGGTGTTGTGGCGCTGGCTGGCTTCGAGGACAACGTTACCGCCGTGTCCGCCATCGCCGCCGGAGGGTCCCCCGCGGGGGACGAACTTTTCGCGGCGAAAGGCCATGCATCCATTACCCCCGTCACCGGCTTTGACCCGAATTTTGGCTTCATCGATGAACATTCGCTGTTTCCAGTTTAACGAAAGGGCTACGTTGGACTCATCCGGCAGAAATGCGTTGCGGACTGGATCCGTTCTGGTCTGTTTTGGTGAGTTAAGGTGCGCCTCCCCCGAATCGAAATTACGGCATTGCCTGCGCTTTGGCTCGTCCTGAGCTTTGGGTTGTCGAGCGCGGGGCAGTCGGACACTGGGGGCTCGGTGGCGGGTCGCGTTATGGATGGCGAAGGCCGAGGGGTGAGCGCCGCCGAGGTGCTTCTGGAGGACGCCGCCGCCGGAGAACACAGCGAGACGGTTTGCGATCTGCGGGGAAATTTTCGATTTGCGGAAGTAGCGCCAGGCGACTACACGCTGCGCGTGCATGCGGACGGATTGTCGGAGTGGGAGGCGGACCATCTGACGGTGGGGTTGGGGACGACGGCGTATCTGACGGCGCGACTGGCGCCGAGCTGGGTGCATCGGACAGTCCTCGTTGATGCAGAGGCGGCGAACCGGCGTGAGAGCGCGGCGGAGGCGGCCGGCTCGCGTGATTCGCTGGCCGACCAAGTCCCGAACAACAGCGGGCACTGGTCGAGTTTGGCGATGTTGTTTTCGGGGTCGACTACGGGGGAGGACGGCGGATCGAGTTTTCGCGGGCTGAGTCCGCTGATGAACAGCATTGGTCGGGATGGAATGAACAACACGCTGGCGTTTCGGTCGCGGGAGCGCGGTACGGAAGGCAATGGATTCGCGACGGCGCAGTCGGCGGTGGGGGAGATTCGTGCTGGCGGGGAGGGGTCAGCGGGAGATGCGGCGGGCGGGGTGATGAGCACCGTGACGAAGCGCGGGGCGAACCGGATGCATGGGCAGGGCGTGTTCTACGACCGCGGGGCGATCGGGCAGGCGTTCAATGCGTTCAGCAAGACGATGGTGGAGGAGCCGGCGGGGACGACAGTGTCTGCGTCGGGGCAGCCGGTGCTCTATCTGAATGGGCAGACCGTTACGTACGTCGAGGTGCCGTATCATGCGCCGGATCGCAGGCAGCAGGGTGAAGTGTCGGCGGGTGGGCCGATTCGACGGGACCGGTTGTGGTGGTTCTTTGCGTGGTCGCGGCATGAGCGGAACGACCCAGCGGTGGCACGGGCGAATGAGCCGGAGGTGTTTTTCGCGCCGCCGTCAGCAGCGTCGCTGACAACGCTGGAGGCGAGGATTGCGGCGAGCACGAATCCGCTGTTGAAGGGATGCCCGGCGGCGGGGAGCGCCGGATCGGGCTCGACAGCGCGGGCGGAGTGCGCGTGGACGACGGTGCTGGGGCAGCTGAATGGGATGCTGGGAACAGTGCCGCGGTCGACGCGGCAGACGATTCTGTTTCCGAAGATCGAGTGGAGGGTCAATCCGCGCAACCAAATCGTGGCGCAGTACAACTCGATGCGGAGGACGGCACCGCACGGCGTGCTGGGTGGGGCGTCGGAGACGGATGCGATCGGGAGCTTCGGGAACAGCTCGACGAGCGACGATGCGGCGGTGGCGCGGTGGGATTTTTTTGCCAGGCCGGGTTTGCTGAGCAGTATGCGCTACCAGTACAGCCGGGATCTGCTGTCGCAGACGCCGGGCACCGTGAGCGCCTTTGAGCAACAATTTGCGAACAACTGGTGGGGACTGCCGCCGGAGGTGTCGGTCGACCGCAGCCAGGGGCTGAGTTTTGGGACGCTGGGCACGGTGAACAAGCGGGAGTATCCGCTGGAGACGCGGCAGCAGCTGATGGATGCAGCGACGTGGATTCATGGGAGGCAGGCGCTGCGTTTTGGCTATGACTACAACTATGTGACGGACGCGATCGACGGAGTGAATGGCGAGAACGGCGAATATTCGTACGCGAGCCTGCTGAACTTTCTCTCGGACATGCTCGCGCCAAACAGCTGCGACGGGACGACGACGGGGACGGGTCCGTATCCGTGCTACGCGCGGTTTCGACAGACGGTGGGTGGCACGAACTGGAGTTTCGAGACGGCGGATTATGCGGCGTACATAGCGAATGAGTGGAGGGTGGGACAGCGGCTGACGCTGACGCTGGGCGCGCGCTACGAATATGAGCAGGTGCCTGATACAAATTCGACGCTGGTGAACGCGGATATCCCGGAAACGGCGCGTTTGCCGCGGAATAAGGATGGGCTGGGGCCGCGGGGCGGATTTGGGTGGGATATTTTTGGCAAAGGGCAAACGGTCTTGCGTGGGGGCTATGGAATTTACTACGCGCGGGTGCCGAACGCGATGGTATTCAGCGCGCTGACGTCGACGGGGGCGGCAAGTTCACCGCGAACCTATTCGTATCGGCCGATGGACGTGGCGGCTCCGGCGTTTCCGCATGTGTTTGCGAGCAACGAGCACCCGTATGTGAATCCGAATGCGCCGGATCACAATTCGACAGCGCCAGAAGCGGTTTATTTCGATCCGCGTTTTCGCCATCCGCAGATCAATCAGATGGAGCTGTCGCTGGAGCAGGAACTAGGCCTGCGCACGGTGCTGGTGTTGACCGGAATGGCGACGGATGGGCACGATCTGACGCAGTTCATCGATACGAATATCGACCTGGGCAACATGGCCACGATGTTTTACAGCGTGGTGGCGCCGGGAAATGACGGAAACATCGGGCCACTGGGGAAGGCGAGCGGGTTGGTATCCGGGTACACGAACCGAGTGTATGCGCCGGCGCGGTTTTACTATCAGCGGCTAAATCCTGCGTACGGCGCTGTTACGGATATGGTGAGCGAGACAAACTCCAGGTATCGCGGAGCGACGGTGCGGCTGACGAGGCGGATGTCGCGGGCGCTGGAGGTGAATGCGGCGTACACGTGGGCACATGCGATCGACGACAACCAGCATGAGGCGACGTTTGCGGAGCGGAACGATGTTTACGATCCGGCCGATCTGCGGGTGGAGCACGGCACGTCAAATTACGATGTGCGGCAACGCGTGGCGGGCGGAATTGTGGCGCGGGAGCCGTGGCGGCTGCGTGGGCCGGCAGGGATGTTTTTCGGGGGTTATTCTTTGGCGGCGGCGGGAGCTTGGCGAACGGGGCTGCCGTATTCGATGCGGACGTCGGGCGGGGCGCCGACGCCGTCGTGCTCGTACGAAAACTGGCTGAATGCGGGCGGCGCCTCGGGCGACGGTGCCAACTGCCTGAAGGCCGTGACCCAGCCGGACCAGACGTTCACGGACAACACGGCGGGGATGGTGGTTCCGATTCCGAGCCTGGGAGAGAACCTGAATGGATCGAGCGGCGAGGATCTGATTCCGGCGATGGGGAGGAATACTTTCCGCTATCCGGTGGCAGTGAATCTGGATTTGCGATTCACGAAGACAATTCGTATCAGCGACCGTTGCTCATTCGAGATTTTGGGCGAAGCATTCAACGCATTCAATCATCGCAATGTTACGAATATCCAGACAGTGGGATATCGGATGAGCAATGACACGGCCCACGCGAATATGGCGACGCTGACGTGGCAGAGCGGGGAGAAACCGGGAACGAAAACGGTTCTGGTGAACGGCAGCAGCGAGGCGCAATATGTTTTCGATCCGACGGCGGCGTTTGGGAGCGTGACGAACGCCAACAGCGGGGCGGTGAACCGGGAGCGGCAGATGCAGATCGGGATGCGGCTGAATTTCTGAGAATTTGTATCTGTGACGGATAGTTTTCCACCCAGGTTTCCACTTGACCTGTGAAAAATGTGCGCGACGGGAATGAATCCGTGCTGTAATTAACCCGTCGTTCATTCAGGGGTGACACCCTCAAAGGGGCAGTCCACGTAGATTCCCCATCGTGGTGATCCATGAGGTCTTCCCCGGTCTCATGGAAGCTGATAACAACATTTTCTGAGGCCAGACAAATGAAAAAGCTTCTTTGCTTCCGCGCAGTGGCGGCATTGTGCCTGCTTTTCGCAACTCTCCTCACAGCTTCAATCGCTCAAGCCCAACAAACCCAGGGCAGCATCAACGGAACGGTTACAGATGTTTCCGGCGCGGCGATGGCCGGGTCCAAAGTGACCGTGGTGAACGAACAGACCGGGTTGACGCGGTCGACGACGACGCAGAAGAACGGCTACTGGGAAATCCTGGATCTGCCGGTAGGAACGTATAAAGTAACAGCGACTGAGCAGAATTTCGAGACGGTGAACTATCCCTCGATCACGGTGCAGGAGGGGCGGCCGACGACGATCAACGCGTCGATGAAGCCGGGGCAGGTAAGCCAGTCGGTGACGGTGACGGCGAACCCGCTGCTGAACGCGACGGACACGACGAACGGCTACACGCTGGATAAGTCGCAGATCATGGAGACGCCGCTGGCGACGGGGAGTTTTACGCAGCTGGCGGTGATGGCGCCGGGCGTGAGCTCGCAGCTGCTGGCGGGCATCGGGACCGACGCAGGGCTGGGCAATCAGCCGATCTGGTCGAACGGGCAGCGCGCGACGAGCAACACGTTCACGATTGACGGCGTGGACGTGACGAATCTGTTCAACGGGCAGAGCTCAAGCCAGGACGAGTCGCAGCGCTACCAGTTCAATATCGGGGAAGGCGCGTCGACGGGCGGGCAGGCGCAGGACAACATCGCGGTCTACGGGTCGAACGGCAACGGTCTGGCTTCGCCGCCGCCGGAGTTCATGCAGGAAATCAGCGTGACCACGTCGATGTACGACGCACAGCAGGGACAGACGAGCGGAGCGCACGTGGACATCAACACGAGCAGCGGCTCGAATGCCTTTCACGGGCAGCTTTACGGGCAGCGCGGGACGAATTTCATGAACGCCGATCCATTCTTCTACAAGCAGGACGTGATGCTGGGGACGCTGCCGGCATCGGAGGAGGATCCGCAACTGCATCGCTGGGTGGTGGGCGGTACGTTGGGCGGCCCGGTGATCAAGAACAAGCTTTTCTTCTTTCTTGGCTACCAGCACCTCTACGATTCAGATCAGACCGGCGCTCTGTCGCAGTGGCAGGTGCCCGCGGGTTTGAGCAGCGATCGCAGTGCAACGGGAATTGCAGCGGCGTGCGCGAGCTACGTGGCGGCAACGGTGGCGGGAGGCGGGAAGTCGACCACGTGCCCGGCCAGCACCAGCTGGAATCCGGCGTCGATAGCGCTGCTGAATGCAAAACTGGCGAACGGGGACTACCTGATTCCATCGGCCGACGCGAACGCCGTGTCGCAGCTCCAGCAAAAGCAACCGGACGTCTCGTTTCTGGGCACGTCGACCTTCAGCGGGGACCAGGGGACGGCGTCACTGGATTACAACCTGACGGGCAGGGACCATATGTGGACGAAGTACTTCTACCAGCACATGCCGACGGTGAGCCCGTTCGCGTCGAGCAACAGCGAGGGCTTTCCGGAGAGAGAAGACACGGGTGCGCAGGTCTTTGCGCTGGGCAACTCCATCGGTCTGGGACCGAAGATCAACTGGACGCAGCAGATCGGGTTCTCGAGGCAGAAGGTCTACAGCAACTTCGCTTCGCCGCTTTCGGCATCCTCAGTGGGCATCACCATTCCGGGGAATGACATGCCGGGCATCGACCTGGTGGATTTCGCGCAGAACAATTCCGAATCGCTGAGCGGAAAGATCGGCCCCTACAACGGCGATAACTTTGTGGACCAGGGATACTTCGAAAACCGGGTATCGCCGTCGAGCAGCGCGATTTTCTCGCTGGGCAGGCACACGGTGAGCGTGGGCTTTAACTACAACTACAACCAGCTAAACATCCGGAACAACGTGGCGGGGCATTCGGAGCTGGAGACGAAGGGGTTCACGAAGTTCCTGACGGGCAGCCTCTACTCCGGAACGGTGCTGGAGGGGGCCACCGACCGCTACTACCGGTCGAACGATGCCGGCTCGTACGTTATGGATAAGTGGCAGATAAGACCGAATGTGAGCATTACGGCGGGAGTGCGATACGACTTTGACGGCCCATTCAGCGAGAAGAACGGAGACCTGTTCAACTTCGATCCGTCGCTGTATGCATCGACGGCGGCCGCAGTCACCAGCACCGGCTTCATCGTGGCGGGCAACAACAAGCAGTACGGGACCTCTGGGGTCAGCGATTCAACGCTGAAGGGCCGGCAGTGGGGGATTGCGCCGCGTCTGGGTGTGGCGTGGTCGCCGGAATACTTCAAGAATAAGGTTGTGGTGCGCGCGGGCGCCGGCATTTACTACGATCGCGGCGAGTACTTCCAGTACCTGTCGCCTCCCGCGGGCTCGGGGATCAGCGGACCGTTTGGCGTGACGCAGGAAGCCCCCTTCGCGGCTTATACGGACGCGACCGGGAAGCTGAACAATCCATTTCCGACCATTACTGCGCCGACGACACCGTCGCAGCTGGCCGGGACGATGCCGACGATTGACTCGATAGAAAGCGCCTGCACGGCGGCCAATGTTTATAACGGCACAAACCTGCTGGGGTACAACTGCGGGGATGGCGCGCCGAATGGCCCGCTCGTGATTGGGAATTACGGCGTACACAATGTGCTGCCATACACGGAGGACTGGATGCTGGATGTTCAGTGGCAGCCTCGGAACGACACGGCGGTGGATATCGGATATGTCGGCAACCGCGGCAAGCACGCAGTAATGCCGATTCCGTTCAACGAGCCGGGAATCGCAACGCCTGGAAATCCGATCAACGGGCAGATGTACTCGTACGGCCTGCAGGTTCTGAGCAATGCGACGGACGCGTTTGGCAATCCGCTGCCGATGGCGAGCGAGCCATATGATACGTACAGCGGCGGCAACGTGGACCTTCGGGTGCCGTATATCGGGTACGATCCCAACTCCACGACTTTCCAGACGTCGGGAATTTCGTCGTACGATGCGCTGCAGGCGCAGATCACCAAGCGCCTGACGCACGGCATCCAGTTCGGGGTTTCTTATACCTGGTCCCATACGCTGGATGAACAGAGCGATGTGGGATTATTCTTTACGGGCGATAACCCGGACCATCTTCGCGAATCGTACGCATCGGCGGACTTCGATCAGACGCACACGCTGAGTTTCAACTGGCTGCTGCAGTCACCGAAGCTGGTGAAGACCGAAAACTGGCTGAGCTATGCGGCGAATAACTGGTCGTTGCTGGGCATCACGACGCTGGACAGCGGGCAGCCGTACAGCATCTATGACTACTCGGGATCGGCGGGCGGGTTGTACTTTGGCGGGAACATCGAACTGGCCAATCCAATTGTGCCGATCAAGCCGGGGCTCAGCCCGAAGTCGGTGGCGACAGGCCATTCGGGGGCGTATACGTATGGGACTCCAAACGGCAAGGGCGGAGTTTCGGCAAATTACGTACCCGCGCTGAACGCCGACGACTTCTATATTCCGCTGATCAATCCCGGCGACAATGGCGTGCCGCCCTGCGACACGACGACCGCGGGAGGAAATGCAGGCCCGGGCGGAGGGCCGCTGTGCGACGTGTACGAGACAAATTTTATTTCGGGACAGCGAAATATCTTTCGCCAGTCGTTCCAGAAGCAGGCGAATATAGCGTTGCAAAAGGACATCCACATCAAGGAAAAGTACGACCTTTACTATCAGTTCGAGGTTTTCAACGTGACCAACACGCCGAGCTTCGACGTTCCGACGAATAACATCACGCTGAATCCTATGTACAGCGAGTTGAACGGAAACGGAAATGGGCACCAGGTGCAGCCGAATCAGAGCAATGCGGTGACCACTCCGTCGTCACCCAACGGAACGGCTTCGTGCCAGGGATCGTCGCCGAACTGCGCGTACGAGCTGTATACGGTGCCGGGAGCGGCAAGCAATAAGCTGGGAGTGGTGACGAACGCGATCGGGAGCCAGCGTCTGGTGGAGATGTCGCTGCATCTGACGTTCTGAAATCGGACAAAGGAACAAGCTTTTGCGGGCCGGCCCATTTCGTCACAGTGGCGGTGCGTTTTTCGTCGTTTTTCAACAGACACCGTCACATATTCCCGGGCGGCGTATTCATTTCATGCTGTAATCACACGTTAAACGACGTGTGACAAGCTAGACTCGTTCATCCAGGCGAAAAAAGTTCAGTAGATCGCGGCAGATCGAAGTGTGAAGCTCGCGCGGGCTGGCCGTTCCCGCTGGGTCTGGTCAGAAAAAAACAAGAACCGGGCGCGAGAGTGGGCAAGTGTCGACCGTCCGCGCACCACATTGGCACGAATCTTTTTTAGGAGGGCCTATATGCGCAGCTTTTGTTACAAATTTCTGCTGGCCGCTGGACTTGCAGTCACCCTGACTGCGGTTCTGACGGTGAATTCGCCGATGGCGGCGGCGCAGTCGGTGACGGAAGGCGGGATTGCGGGAACGGTGTTCGATACATCGGGCGCGGTGATTCCTGGCGCGGCGGTGAACATCCGCAACGTGGGTACGGGCGAGACGATCAGCCTGATCACGGACAGCAGCGGCTATTTCAGGGCTCCGCTGGTGACGGCGGGCACGTACACTGTGACGATCACGGCGTCGGGGTTCGGAACGTATACGGCGAATACCGTGGCGGTGACGGTTGGTTCGCTGACGGAATTGCAGCCGGTGATGAAGACCGGAACAGCTTCAGAAATGGTGTCGGTGACGGGCGATGCGCCGGTGCTGAAACTGGAGTCGCCGGAGATTTCCGAGACGCTGACATCGAAGGAAATTGTGGATCTGCCCCTGAACGGCGGGCGGTGGTCGGATCTGGCGCTGCTGACGCCGGGCGCGGTTTCTGACGGGAACGGTTTCGGACTGATCGTGTTTCGCGGCATCAGCCCGCTGCTGAACAACGTGGAGATTGACGGCGCGGACGACAACCAGGCGTTCTTCTCGGAGGAGCGCGGGCGGACGCGCGAGGGCTATTCGACGTCGCAAATTGGCATCGCGGAATTCCAGGTGAATACGGGCGTGTATTCGGCGGAGTACGGGCGGGCCGCGGGCGGGGTGATCAATTCGATCACGAAGAGCGGGAGCAATGAGCTGCATGGGCAGGCATACTTCTACGATCGCGACAACGACTGGGGCGCGATCAATCCCTTCACGACGCTGACCAGCGTGAGCGAGCCGGCGAGTGGCGGGGCCCCGAAGATCATCACGGGGGTTCCGTTCCGGCCGAAAGACTGGCGGAAGCGGTGGGGATTTGGAGCGGGTGGACCGCTGATCCACGACAAGCTGTTTTGGTTTTATGCGTACGACCAGTACCGCAGAGATTTCCCGGGAGTGTCGAAACCGGGATCGCCGTCGGCGTTCTACAACCAGTTTGCGGACGTGACACTGCCGAGCGGCGCGAGCTGCACCACGGCAACGACGACCAGCGGTACGACGACGACGGTTGCGGCGAAGTTCTCCGCGGGTACATCGGGAACAGCCAATACCGCGGGAGATACGAATGCATGCGCGCTGGCGCAGCGCGTGTTTGCGGGCAATTATGCAACGGCGGCGGCGAATTACGATCAACTGTTGTTCGGCAAAGCGGTTTCGTCGATTACGGGGCTCAGCAGTCCGGGATTGCTGGATGACAACGGCACGACGCCGCGCACAGGCGATGAAGTGTTGAACACGCCGAAGCTGGACTGGAACATCACGGACAAAGAGCGGGCGAGCTTTTTGTTTCACCGGCTGCGCTGGGATTCTCCTGGTGGGGTGCAGACACAGACTTCCAATAACTACGCGATTGATTCGTTCGGCACGGACTTTGTGAAGCTGGACTATGGGATGGCGAGGCTGGTGAGCCTGATCTCGGCGACTTTCTCGAACGAGCTGCGCTTCCAGTACGGGCGCGAGCTGGACGATGAGGGTGAGCAGCCCTTCAGCAGCTTCACGAAGACGTATCTGAACAACACGACAGGAACGCCGGTGCAGTTGGCGATCTACGGTGGATCGAGCAGCAGCAACGGGTTCACAGCGGGCATGCCGTACTACTCGTTCCGGCTGGCTTATCCGGCGGAATGGAAGGATCAGGTGGGCGATACCGCCAGCTGGCAGCATCACAACCACGGGCTGCGGTTCGGATTCGACATTCTGCGCAACAGCGATGAAGTGAACAACCTGTACGAGAGCAACGGAGTGTACACCTACTCGTACTTCTCGGATTTCTTCGCGGACATCCTGAAGCCGAACGGGACATGCGACAACAGCCAGTCGCAGCTGGGGCTTTCGACGAACGGCGTATCGTATCCGTGCTACTTCGGATTCACGCAGGGGTTCGGGACGCCGAAGTTCTCGATGTCGACGATCGATTACGGGTTCTTCGCGCAGGATGACTGGAAGATGAGGCCGCGGCTGACGCTGAACCTGGGGCTGCGGTACGACTACGAGCATGTGCCGCCGCCGTATCCTGCGCTGCAGGCGACGTCGGTGCTGAACACGGGTGTGACGGTGAACGGACTGACGGTAGGTCCCTATCCCGATCCGACGGCCCAGGTGGGGAACCGGCCCAGCGATACGACGGAATATGGGCCGCGGGTTGGGTTTAGCTGGGATCCGTTCGGGAAGGGGGAGACGGTGGTGCACGGCGGCTACGGTCTGTACTTTGGGCGGAACTTCAACGCGGACATCCTGAACACGTATGAGGCGGCGGCCAGCCCGAAGGGACAGTACACCATTCCGAGCATTTTCGGCACGCTGCCGAGCGCGGGGGCGCCGGTGTTCCCGCAAATCATTCCGGGCGGCAGCTTTCCGACGCCGGGGGTAGATTTCTTCGCGAAGAATTTCAAGAACCCGGAAGTGAACGAATTCGACCTGACGATTCAGCAGCAGGTAGGAAGGGGGACTTTTCTTTCGGTGGACTACATGGGCGCTCTGGCTCGCGAGCTGCCGAACTTCCTGAACCTGAACCTGGACCCGTCGATCAAGAAGACCGGTACGCTCACGCTGACGGCGGGAACCGATGGAACGTGCGGCAAGCTCGCCTGCGGCACGGTGATCCCGACGAACTACTACGTGAAGCCGTACCTCAACACGCACTATGGCAACGTGACCGAGGTGGTGAGCAACATCAACTCGAGCTATCACGGGATGGTGGTTGACCTGCAGAACCGCGGCAACCAGTACGCGCAGTTCGACGTGAACTATACGTGGTCGCATGCGCTGGACTTCAACCAGAACCAGGGCACGGCGCCGAGCACGAGCAGCTGGTTCGATCCGTGGAGCAATGCGCGGGCGAACTACGGCAACTCGAATTTCAACGTGCCGAACCGGTTTGTGGCGTGGGGGCTGCTGACCTGGCCGGGAACAGCAACGGGCTGGCAGAAGATTCTCGAGAATGGATGGCACCTGAATCCGGTGCTGCAGGTGCAGAATGGCCTGCCGTATTCGGCGGGCGTGAGCGGAACGATTTCGGGCGCGGCGGCGTCGGGTATCGCGGGCTCGGGGGCTTCGGGTTACCTGCTGCAAATCGGACGCAACACGGTTCGACAGCCCACGACGGCCGATCTGGACGCGCGGCTGCAGAAGGACGTTCTGCTCAGCGAGAGGTACCACATGAACCTGGAGCTGCTGGGCGAGGCGTTCAACCTGCTGAATCACATGAACGTCACCAGCGTGAACAGCACGGCGTACTCGATTGGGTCGACGGGGACGCTGACGTATCAGTCGTTCAATCCTGGGCTGGGCAAGAGCGGGCAGTCGGGGTTCGGAGCGATTTCAAATGCCGATTCCACGTTTGTGTATAGCCAGAGAGAAATTCAGCTGGGGGTGAAGCTGGACTTTTGAGGGCTGGTAATAAGGATGGGCGCGGCGGCCGCGGCCGCCGCGTTTCTATTGGGGCCGGTAGAATGAGGATGTGGCAGTTTGCGCTTGGTGGATCGGCCCCCAGGCCTGATTCCCTTCTCCGATGTTCTTGCGCAACCGCCTTGAGTACCTCATGGCATTTACGGAACAATACGACGTGGTGGTGGTGGGCGCCGGGCATGCCGGGTGCGAGGCGGCGATGGCCGCGGCGCGCATGGGGCTGCGGACCGCTCTTTTCACACTGAACCTCGATTTGATTGCGCAGATGAGCTGCAATCCGGCGGTTGGCGGGATCGCGAAGGGGCATTTGGTGCGGGAAGTGGACGCGCTGGGCGGGATCATGGGCGAGGTGGCGGATGCGGTGGGGATCCAGTTCCGTCTGCTGAATACTTCGCGGGGGCCGGCGGTGTGGTCGCCGCGGGCGCAGTGCGACAAGCAGCAGTACCGGGTGAAGATGCGCGAAGTGCTGGAGTCGCAGGCGGGGCTTTTTATTAAGCAGGCGGAAGTGAGCGATCTCGTGCTGGACAGCACGAGATCGAGGGTACAGGGTACAGGGTACAGGGTGCAGGACCACCTGGGCTCCGGGCTCCGGGCTCCGGGCTCCGGAGACTCGGCGTGGGAAATGCCGCGTGTCGTCGGCGTGAAGTTGCGGGATGGGCGAGTGATCCTGGCAGGGGCAATTGTAATCACCACTGGCACATTTTTGAATGGACTGATTCATTGTGGGGAGGAGAATTATCCGGCGGGGCGGAGCGGGGAGCCTGCTTCGGTGCTGCTGGGTGAGGCGCTGAAGAAGCTGGGGCTGCGCGGGTGCCGTTTGAAGACGGGAACGCCGCCGCGGCTGGATGGTCGAACGATTGACTGGTCAAAGTTTGCGGAGCAGCCGGGCGATGCGGATCCTACGCCGTTTAGTTTTCGGACGCGGACGCTGCCGCAGCCGCAGGTTTCGTGCCATATCGCGTATACGACACCGCAGACGTTACAAATTATTCGCGAGAACGTGCACCGGTCGCCGATGTACTCGGGGCAGATTACGGGGATTGGGCCGCGGTATTGTCCGTCGATTGAAGACAAGGTGGTGAAGTTTCCGGATAAGGAGCAGCACCAGTTTTTTCTTGAGCCGGAGGGGCTGAACACGCACGAGGTGTACGTGAACGGGATGTCGACGTCGCTGCCGATGGAGGTGCAGGCGGAGATTGTGCGTTCGATACCGGGGCTGGAAAATGCAGAGATGCTGCGGCCTGGGTACGCCATTGAGTACGACGCGATCGATCCGACGGAGCTGGAGCGCTCGCTGCGGGTGAAGAAGTTTGAGGGGCTGTATCTTGCGGGGCAGATTAACGGTACGTCTGGATACGAAGAGGCGGCGTGCCAGGGGATCATGGCGGGGATCAACGCGGCGCTGAGCGTGAAGGGGGAGGCGGCGTTTACGCTGGACCGGACGGAGGCGTACACGGGGATCCTGATCGACGATTTGATTTCGAAGGGGACGAACGAGCCGTATCGGATGTTCACGTCGCGGGCGGAGTTTCGGCTGCATTTACGGATCGATAATGCGGACCGGCGGTTGACTCCGTATGGGCGAAGACTGGGGCTGATCGGTGACTCGGCCTGGGCGGAGTATGAGGCGAAGCAGGCTCGGGCTGTGGCATTGGAGAAGGTATTGAGTGTGGGGAAGGCTGTCGGCGGGGATTGGCCCGCTGGGCAGACATGGGCGCAGGTTTTGCGGCGTCCTGAGGTGACGATGTCAACAATTTGGCCGGAGCTGCGGTCGCAGTTGCGAGCTCCGATTTTTGCGCCGTGGGTTGAGGCCGGCGCGGATGGGCATCTGGCGACGCAGACGCGGAACGAGTTGAAGACCGTGGAGACGGAGATCAAGTACGCGGGGTATCTGGATCAGCAGAAGAAGGCGATCGAGAAGCTGAAGAAGGCGGAGGAGCGCGGGATTCCGGCGTGGTTCGACTACACGCAGGTGAGCGGGCTGTCGCGTGAGATGCAGGAGAAGCTGACGCGGGTGCGGCCGTCGACGCTGGGGCAGGCGAGCCGGATTCCTGGGGTGACTCCGGCGGCTCTGAGTTTGGTGAATGTGTTTATTGAGATTCAGGGCAAGCGTGGTAAGACGGCGGTCGGCGGTTAGCGCGGCCAGTGGGAGATTTAATGACTCTTGCTTGCGGTTCGATGGTCCTATTTCGCGCCAAAGGCCGTTAGCGTCTGATGGATCCAAGCCCAAACAGGCGGCTGCGCCGCTGTTGCTATCAGGCTGCCAATTGCTCCCTCTGTAATATTGCGCAGAGTTCGGCCCGCCTGCGTGATGATGGCGGGGTCTGGTTCTCCCGCGAGTTCAGTTCTGAGAATAGCAATCTGAGCATCCGCCCGCTGTTTCTCGCGATCATTTAGACCCAATTCGTCGATGTGTTGGGTTAACTCTCTGACAAGCCTGCTCAGATCATCTGCTCGGAGCGTGCCGCTACTCTGGCTGAAATGGTCGCTATTCTGGGCGACGTTGCCGACAGGACCGTAGAAGGTATTCTGCACGAGCGGCTGTAACTTCTCCTTCGCGACAGGTTGAGAATTAGGCGACGCCTCTCCAGCAGATGGATTTTCCGCTTCAATCTTCAAAGAGAAATCCAAAACTCGGTTTTTCACTGCATCAATGAGTTGCTGAAACTGGGTCGCGCTGATCTTCTTCCAAGCTGACATGCATTCCATTTGTGGATACATGACTTGATGGCGTTTGACCATGATGGCAATTAAAGGTTCGTCTATGGTAGCCCCGTCCGCAGAAGCAAAAGCCATCGCGGTAGTAATACCTTCGCGAAATTGGATAGGGGCAAAGAAAGTCTCACGATGTTCTTCGGGAACGGCAATAGGATGGATGGGTTGATGTTCAGCCCGCCATCTTATGTTCATGAAGTCGCCATAGCATTGGGCACGGAGCAGTCGATACTCGGGGATCGGTTCGGCTTCCCCATACCCGTTCAGTTCGGAATCGACCCAGTGGGTCAACTCCACACTGTTGAGCCGTGCTGCGAGAATTTTGCATTTCCGCAGCACTGTGACCACGTCGGCATCCGGTCTTGCAAGATCGTTTTGAATTTCCCGGAGCAAACTCATATTCTTCCTCAATATTCCCCGCCCTGATTGCCGTAGCTCAGATCGCCGAATTTGGTGCATTTTGAGACCCAGGCGACTTCGATGGAGCCGGTAGGGCCGTTGCGTTGTTTGGCGACGATGATTTCGGCTTTGTTGTCGGCTTCGGGGTCGGGCTCGGCGTCCTTGTCGCGGTTGTAGTAGCTGTCGCGGTGGATGAAGGCGACGACGTCGGCGTCCTGCTCGATGGAGCCGGATTCCCGAAGGTCGGAGAGGAGAGGCTTGCGGTCGCCGCCGCGCTGCTCCGAGGCGCGGGAGAGCTGGGAGAGCGCGATGACGGGGATGTTGAGTTCTTTGGCGAGTGCTTTGAGGCCACGGGAGATGGCGGAGACTTCCTGGGTACGGTTCTCGTAGCGGCGGGCCTGAGGGCCCATGGAACCGGCGCTCATCAGCTGGAGGTAGTCGACGACGACGAGGTCGAGACCGCTCTGAGACTGGCGGAGGCGGCGCGCTTTGGCGCGCATTTCGGTGAGGGAGATGCCGGGGGTGTCGTCGATGAAGATGTGGGCCTCGACGAGGCGCTCGAGGGCGGAGGTGAGTTTGTCGCGATCTTCGCGGAGGAGGAAACCTTTCTGAATTTTGACGGAGTCGACGATGGCTTCCGATGCCAACATGCGTCGCAGGAGCGACTCCTTCGACATTTCGAGCGAGAAGACGGCGACGGTTTTACCACCCTGGATGGCGGCGTTCTGGGCGATGTTGATGGCGAGGGCGGTTTTGCCCATGGAGGGGCGCGCGGCGATGATGATGAGCTCGGAATTCTGGAGGCCGCTGGTCATGCGGTCGAATTCGGTGAGGTGTGTGGCGAGGCCGGTGATCTCGCGGCCTTCCTTGTAGAGGTTGTCGATGGTTTTGAACGAGCCGGCGACAATGTCGTGGACGCTGGAGAAGCCGCGAGTGATGCCCTTCTCGGTGACTTCGAGAAGGGAGGTTTCGGCGGCGTTGAGGACGTCGAGGGCTTCTTCGCTCTGGTCCGCGGCGCGGGTGATGGCGGTGGAGCAGATGTTGATGAGCTGGCGGAGAAGCGATTTGTCCTTGACGATGCGGACGTATTCTTCGATGGAGAGGCGGCGGGGCAGGCCTTCAGTGAGGGAGGCAAGCCAAGCGACACCGCCGACGGATTCGATCTCCTTGCGGCGGGCGAGCTCTTCGCTGAGGGTGACGATGTCGACGACGTGATTGCGGTCGATGAGTTCGCCCATGCGGGCGAAGACGCGCTGATGGGCGGTGAGGGCAAAGTCGTCGGCGCGAAGGAAGGAAGCGGCTTCACTGTAGGCGTGGTTGTCGAGGAGGACGGCGCCGAGGATGGTGCGTTCGGCGTCGAGGGAAGCGGGGAGGCCGCGCTCAAATTCGATGTCGGGGGTAGTGGCCATGGTCTTCAACGAGTGTAGGACGGAAATGGGACGGGGGGACTCGCTGTGAATCTTCTTAAGAACCTGGGATTTCTGTGAAAAACCAGTGCAGGAACCCTGCCGATGATGGCTTTAGGGGCGGGTGAACGTCTATCATTAGGGGGACCTCCCCGGAATTGGATGTGTATGCGTAATAAGGCATTTTGGATTGCAGTTACAGTGAGCATGTTGTGCGGTGTTGCGGGTTCGGTGCGCGCCCAGCAGGCACAGTCGGTTGCACCTGGTCAGCCGCAGCAGCCCCCCGAGGTGAAGGAGTTTCAGGGGCTCGAAGATCAATGGAGCAACGCCGTCGTGAAGAATGACCAGTACACGATGGAGTTTCTGTTGTCGCCGCTGTACGTGGACATCTCGTCGACGGGCGATGTGACGACGCGGAACCAACAGATCGCGTCGCTGTTCGAAAAGGGCGACGATCCGATCAGCATGCAGCAGCGCGTGGTGACGGTGCGCGAGTTCGGCGACACGGCGATCGTAAGCGGGACGTACATCATCAAATGGCGCGCGAACGGAAACGTTAAGGAAGAGCGCGGTATTTTCACTCACATTTACAACCGGTCGCGGATGCACTGGGCCTGCGTGAACGCGCAGCGGACGGCGGTGCTGGATCTGACGCCGGGCAAGCAGAAGGCGTCGTCGAAGAAGAGCGACGCGCCGGAACCGTTCCACATCCCACTGCTGTATCAGGGAGCGACACCGATGGAGTCGGCGACGGGGCAGAACAACACACCGCCTCCGAACTAGGGACTAGCCGGTAGACTGCGGCCTGTGGCGGTAGCCTGGAGAAGATGACGAGCACGCGACCCACCTGGGCTGAGGTTTCCCGCAGCAGGCTCATCCATAATCACGATGTTCTGCGCCGTTTGGCGGGACGCGATACGGCAGTATTGTGCGTCGTGAAGGCGAACGGTTACGGGCATGGAATGGCGGAGTGTGCGCCCGCGCTCGCGGCCAATGGGGCGCAGTGGTTCGGCGTGACCTCGGTAGAGGAAGGCGTAGAACTGCGGCGGGCGCTGCCGAATGCGCGGATCCTGGTGATGAGCGGGATCTGGTTCCGCGAAGCAGAGGCGGCGATCGAGCACGACCTGACACCTGTGGTATGGGAGCCAAGGCACATTGTTCTGCTCGAACAGGCGGCCGGGCGACTTCGCGTTGCGCCCGGAGATTGTCCGGTGCATCTGGAGGTCGACACCGGGATGTCGCGACAGGGGGTGCAACCGAAGCATCTGGAGTCGTTCCTGGGGCGATTCTGGTCAGGTTCGCCGCTGCGGATGGAAGCGGCGATGACGCACTTCCATACACCGCAGGATGCGGGGCTGACGGCAGGACAGATGCGGAAATTTGTAACTGCAGTGGATACGATTGCGGCGGCCGGTATCCGCCCTGAAATTCTAAGCGCGGGCAGTTCGGCGTCGGTGCGAGCGTCCGATGCGGGGCTCGCGGAGCTGGCGACGCGGACGGGGGCGCGGGCGATGATACGGACGGGTATCGGGCTCTACGGATATGCGCCGGATGCGCCCGTCAACGGAGCGCACGAGGTCCACCCGGTTCTGGCCTGGAAGACAAGGGTGATTTCTCTGCAGGAGATCGAAGCGGGCGGGGTGGTGGGTTACGATGCGACGTTTACAGCGAAGCGGCCGACCCGCGTGGCGCTGCTGCCGGTGGGCTACGCGGATGGGTTGAATCGGCTGCTGTCGAATCGTGGATCGGTGCTGGTGCGCGGGCAGAGGGCGCCGATTGCGGGGCGCATCTCGATGGATCACACCTCGGTGGATGTGACGGATATTGCGGGAGTGGAGGTGGGCGACGAGGTGGCGCTGATTGGCGAACAGGGAGACGAGAAAGTGACAGCGGCGGATATGGCGAAGCTGACGGGAACGATCAGCTACGAGGTGCTGTGCAACATCGCGGCGCGAGTGCCGCGGGCGATGGTGGATTAGCGATGCTGAAAAAGCTCTACGGTCGATGGATGCACGCGTGGGAAGAGGCGCTGACGACGCGGGATGAGAATCGCGTGGTGCGGCCGCTGGAGTGGGGCTTCGATTGGCTGGACGATTTTGTGGACGTGGCCGGATTGCGCGGGGTGGTGGAGCGGGCGGAGCGCGATCCAGGGACAGCCGAGGCTGCGATGGTCGCGGTGAACGAAGCTGTGGTGCGGAACAGCGACGAATTCTTTGGATATGAGCCGCCACTTGATTTTCGGCTGGAGGAGCGGGTTCCACAGTTGTTTCCGACAAATGTTCGGCAGGAGACGCTGCGGCGCGATGCGCATTTGAAGCGAATGATGGCGGAGGGAAAGCTGCGAGCGGCTCAGTTTTTGCGCTTCACTTCGCCGGTGCGGACACCCTACCCGGAAAATGATTTGGTGAATGCGCGGTGGTACCCGGCAAGTGAAAGGGTACAGGGTGCAGGGGACAGGGGACAGGGAGAGACCAAACCGAAGCGCGCGATGATTGTGATGCCGCAGTGGAATGCCGACGCGTTTAGTCACAACGTGCTTTGCTCGTTGTTCAACCGGTTTGGAATTTCGGCACTGCGGCTGAGCAAGCCGTTTCATGATATTCGGAGGCCGGGGGAGATCGAGCGCTCGGACTATGCGTGCAGCGCCAACGTCGGCCGCACGCTGGCGGCGGGGCGGCAGGCGGTGGTGGATGTGCGGTGCTGCCTCGACTGGCTGGAGTCGCGGGGATATGAGGAGTTCGGGATTCTGGGGACGAGCCTTGGGTCGTGCTATGCGTTTATCGCGAGCGCGCACGATGCGCGGCTGCGGGTGAACGCATTCAATCATGCGTCGATGGCGTTTGGCGATGTGGTGTGGACGGGGCAAAGCACGCGGCATATTCGCAAAGGTTTTGAGGAGGGGGGCCTGACGCAGGGAGAGCTGTACCAGCTGTGGAGCGGGATCAGTCCGGTTTCGTACATGGATCGTTTTGCGGAGCAGGACAAAAGAGTGCTGGTGGTGTATTCGCGCTACGATCTGACGTTTTTGCCGAAATACTCCGAGCAGGTGGTGGAAAACTTTGCGCGGCGTGGAGTGGATTTTGAGGCGAAAGTGCTTCCGTGCGGACATTACACGACAGGTGAGTTTCCGTACAAATTCATTGACGGATGGTATCTGGGGTCGTTCGTGTATTCGGCGTTTCGGGACCCGAAGCGCCGGCTACGGACAACACAGGATACGGCCGAAGCGACCCGGGCTGAGATGGTGGAACGGTAGGTCAGGCTTCGAGATGCACGGCGGCCATCGCGAGCGACGCCGTGTGCGTGAGCGAAAGTGAGACATGGGTGACGCCGAGTTGTCCGGCAATGGCACGGGCCCGGCCGGTGAGGACCAGAGTGGGCCGGTTGCCGGGAACGCGACGGACCTCGAATTCTTTCCAGGAAACGCCGTGCTGGATGCCGGTGCCCAGGGCCTTGGCTCCTGCCTCCTTGGCGGCAAAGCGGGCGGCGAAACTCTCCGCTACGCTGGCTCTGGCGCCGCAATAGGCTATTTCCTCATCGGTGAACACGCGGTGGAGGAAGCGATCGCCGTAGCGTTCGATGGAGCGCGCGATACGCGGAACTTCGATGAGGTCGATTCCCGTACCGACCAGCATGACGCAACAGTAGCACAGGAGTAAATCTTTAGGGCCAGCGGATCGCAAATCGCATTGATGAGATGCGTGCAAATTTCCGATGCATGCATTGTGCACGGGATCGCTCAAAAAGCGAGTGGGCAAAAGGGTTGGGAACTGAACCTCAGCGCGGTGTGTTCGGAAGACGCCGCCCGGACGGTACGATTCCTGACCGGAGCGGTGATGGCTTGCGGGGGGCTTGTGCTGTCGCGGCGATTCGATGCAGGGCAATCGGCGGCCATTGAATTCGAATTCGTGCGGGCGACGTGTGTGGAGATGTACAGCGTGCTGATCGCAGCGGGACTAGAGCTGACCTCGCAATCGCACAGGATCATGGCGACGCTGTGTCAGTGCACAAGGGAGACGATCGAGGCGACGGCGGGGGATCCGGTACGCGTGGACCTGATGATTCGGAGATCGGGCGTGCTGCCGTGTGGCGAGCCGGGGGGCTCTGCAGCTCCACCTCAGGTGGCGTAGAGACGCCGAAAGCTGGGAACGGGGTTAATCCTCAGGCCGAGGCGAGAGGATATTCCTGAAAGCCATATTTCTGGTCATACTATTTTGGTGATGAAACGGTGGGATGCGATCGTTGTGGGCGCCGGGCCTGCGGGATGCGCGGCGGCTTACGATCTGGCTGCTGCGGGGCGAGCCGTCTTGTTGCTGGACAAGGCGGAGTTTCCGCGCCACAAAGCGTGTGCGGGCGGATTGACGCGCAAATCGCTGCGCGCACTGCGGTATTCGGTTGCACCGGTGACTCGGGAGATGGTTTCGTCGATCGTGGTAGAACGGCGTCCGGGTCAGGCGTCGACGCTGGCTAGTCGAAGCAGCGTATGTGTAATGACGGTGCGGCAGGAACTCGACGACTTTTGTTTGAAGCAAACCATCATGGCGGGAGCGCAGTTCGCGCGTATCGGCCCCATTACAGGACTGAACGAGCAGGATGACGGGGTAGTGGTGCGAACCGCGGAGAGAGATTTTGAAGGCAGATTTCTGATCGGAGCAGACGGCGTTCACAGCCGGGTTCGGCAGCTGCTCGATGGAGAAAACCCCCAATGGTTCCGCAGGGGATTCGCACTGGAGGCGAAAGTCTATCCGCAGAAAGGGCCTGAGTCGGAGCTGGTTTTCGATTTTGGCTCCGTGAAGCAGGGCTATGGATGGGTTTTTCCCAAGCATGATCATTTGAACGTGGGCTTGGGCGTGTACAACGACACGGAGAGAGAGAAGGTCGATCGTCCGCGGCTGCTTGCTTATGTTCGCGAGCGGTTTGGCGAGGCTCGGGTGGAGCATGTAACGGGACAGCATCTGGGCTTTGGCGCAGAGTGGGCGGGGGCGGCGCGGGCCCGCGTATTTCTGGCCGGCGATGCGGGCGGATTTGCGGACGCGCTGACAGGCGAGGGAATTTATGGAGCGATTGCGAGCGGCCAGGCAGCCGCGGCGGCAATTGACGGGGCCCTCCGGGGACGCGAAGCGGCGCAGCAGGCTTTCGCGAAGCTGACGACGCAGCTTCGGCATGACCTGTCGCTGTCGACGTCGGGAGCACGGTGGTTTTACGGCAATCTCGAACTGGGTTATCGGGCTCTGACGGCGCCGGTGTTTCGCGCCGCGGTGATCAATGCCTATGCCAACGGGACGAAAATTGGGGCTCTGGCGAATGCCATCCGGCGATTTGCGCAGGTTTTTGCAACAAGCGCGTAAACGCAGAGGTGTATTTTTTGGTTCGCCGTCAGGCTGGGAGTGCAGCCTGACTTTGCTGTTAAGATTGTGTTCGGGCCAACGAGATCTTCAGTCCTCAAAAGCCGCGCAGAAGACCTGGTCCATAAGTGCAAGTGCCGTGAGACGCGCGTCTCATTGCGACATTGAACACATCCCCACTCCATTTCTGCTACCCAATCATCGCACCAGCATCACACGAAGTTCGACGCGAGAGCAGGATGAGACCCATGATGCGGGAAAACACCGCGAAGGCGATTCGAGGAATTTCCCGTCTCGTTCTGGGGCTGATTGTGTTCTGCGCGGGAGAGCTGGCCCGGGCGGATGCGGCCCAAAGTCAAACCAACATTTTTGCTCCAGCATCGACACCGGCCGGCAACATCCGCGATCTTTCGTGGTTCGTACTGGCAATCACCGGCGGGATTTTTATTTCTGTTGGCGGTCTGCTGGCCTGGGCGATCATCCGCTATCGAGAGCGCAAGAACGATGATGAAAGCGAGCCGCCGCAGATTTACGGCAGCACCCAGGTGGAGCTGGCGTGGACGGTGATCCCGGTTTTGATTGTCGTGGTGCTGTTCCTGACCACGGCGCGTATTATTTTTGCGATTCAGGACGCGCCGAAGCCCCAGGCCGCGCTGGATGTGACGGTGGTGGGGCACCAATATTGGTGGGAGTTTCGCTATCCGAAGCTGGGGATCGTGACCGCCAATGAGTTGCATGTGCCCGTGAGCACACGGCTGGAGCCAAAGCCGACGTTTCTGCATCTGCTGTCAGCGGATGTAGATCACAGTTTCTGGGTTCCGGAGCTGGCGGGCAAGACGGACCTGATTCCCAATCATCCAAACGACACCTGGATCGAACCGCTGCGTACGGGCGTGTATCTGGGGCAGTGCGCGCAGTTCTGCGGCGTGGAACACGCGAAGATGCTGCTGCGGGTGTATGTGGACACGCCGGAGCAATTCGACGCGTGGGTGAAGCTACAGCAGCAGCCGGGAGTGCAGGACGCAAGCGTGGCGGCGGGGCGTCGCGTATTTGAAACAGAAGCCTGCACAAATTGCCACAGGATTACGGGAACGGCGGCAGCGGGGACGTTTGGACCGGATCTGACACATCTGGCGAGCCGCGTAACGATCGCTTCGGGCGCGGCGCGGAACACAACGGTGAATCTGCATGCGTGGATCGAGGATCCGGATCACTTCAAGCCTGGAGCGCAGATGCCCGCGATGCAGCTGGATGAGGTGCAAGTCAACGAGCTGGTGGCGTACCTGAACACGCTTCATTAGGACGACGGAATGGCAGACCAGAGCTTACCGATTGCGGGAACCGTGGATGTGACGCCGCCGCGGCGTTCGACGGCAGCGCTGCTGGAGTGGCTGCACGGCTGGGTGGTGACCGTCGACCACAAGCGGCTTGGGGTTCTGTACACGGTCTATGGGATTTTCTTCTTGCTGGTGGCGGGCGCGGAGGCGATCGCGATTCGCATCCAGCTGGCGTGGCCGGGCATGCACTTTCTTTCTCCGGAACTCTACAACGAGATGTTCACCATGCACGGCACCACGATGGTGTTTCTGGTGGGCATGACCATCATCTTCGGGTTTGCGAATTATCTTGTACCCCTGATGATCGGGGCGCGGGACATGGCGTTTCCGCGGCTGAATGCTTTCAGCTTCTGGATGACGGCGTTCGGCGGTCTGCTGATCTACTACAGCTTTATTGGCGGCTTCGGGCTCTATGGCATGGGCGCCGCGCCAGACGTGGGATGGTGGGCCTATGCTCCGCTCACGGCGAAGGCGTTTTCTCCGGGGCACGCGACGGATTACTGGGCGCTGGCGCTGATCGTAGCCGGATTTGGAACGCTGGGGACGGCGATCAACGTGATTGCGACGACGCTGTCGATGCGGTGCCGCGGGATGACGCTGCTGCGGATGCCGCTGTTTGTGTGGCTGATGCTGGTGGTGAGCGGGCTGACTCTGATCACGATTACACCACTGACCGCGGCACAGATCATGCTGGTGATCGATCGCTACCTGGGCGGGCATTTCTTCGACACCCAGGCGGGCGGCTCCGCCGTGGTCTGGATGCATTTCTTCTGGATCTTCGGGCACCCCGAGGTGTACGTGCTGGTGATGCCGGCGTTCGGGATCGCCAGCGAGATTATTCCTGTGTTTTCGCGCAAAGCGATTTTTGGATATCCGGCAATGGTCGCCGCGTCGGTGGGTATCGCGTTTGTGAGCCTCGGTGTATGGGCGCACCACATGTTTACAGTGGGAATGACGTCGGTGAGCAACGCGTTCTTTGTGCTGTCGACGATGCTGGTGGGAATTCCGACGGGCATCAAGATTTTTAACTGGGTGGCGACAATCTGGGGCGGCAAGATTCGCCTGGCCACGCCGATGCTCTTCTGTCTCGGGTTTCTGTTTCAGTTCCTGATTGCGGGGCTGACAGGGATCATGCTCTCGGTGGCGCCGTGGAACTGGCAACTGCACAATTCTTACTTCGTGATCGCACATTTTCATTACGTGCTGGTGGGCGCGATCGTTTTCAATGTTTTTGCGGGGATTTACTACTGGTATCCAAAAGTGACTGGGCGAATGCTGAGTGAAGCACTGGGGAAATGGCATTTCTGGCTGTTCTTCATCGGTTTTCACATCACCTTCGACACGATGCATTTCGTGGGATTCCTCGGAATGCCGCGCTCGATTTACACCTACGAGCCGGATCGCGGATGGAATCATCTGAATTTCATCATTTCCATGGGTGGGATCGTCCAGGCGATCGCCGTGCTGATCTTCGCCTGGAACCTGGTGCATTCGTATCTCAAGGGCAAAAAGGCGGGGAACGATCCGTGGGATGCGTGGACGCTGGAGTGGGCCGTGCCGTCCCCGCCGCCGGTGTATAACTTCGCGGCGGATCCCGTGGTGCACAGCCGGCGGCCGTTGTGGGATCTGAAGCATCCGGACGATCCCGACTGGAAGTACGAAGCATGAGCGCGATTCCTGTCTCTCCGATCGCGGAACCCTGGCGCCTGCCGTCGCGTGGGCGCGTGGCGATGCTGGCTCTGATTACGGGCGAGAGCGCGATCTTTACGATTTTCGTGGTGGCGTACATCTACTACATCGGCAAAAGCCTGACAGGGCCGACGCCATCGCAGGTTCTGGATATTCCTTTCTTCAATACGATCTGCCTGCTCTCGAGCAGCGTAACGATCTGGCTCGCTGAGCGGCAGATCGATCGTGGCAAGATGCGCGGGTTTGCGGCGTGGTGGGCGCTGACGATTACGCTGGGGATGATTTTCATCGTCGGAACCGGGATTGAGTGGCACAAACTGATTTATCTGGATGGGCTGACGATCCGGACGAATTTGTTTGGGACAACGTTCTACTCGCTGGTGGGGCTGCATGCGACGCACGTCGTGGTGGGACTGATTGGGTTGTCGCTGATTCTGATCTTCACGCTAACGGGACACGTGCGCGAGGAGCATTCGGAACGGATTCAGGTGTTCGCGCTGTACTGGCATTTTGTGGATGCGGTTTGGGTCGTGGTGTTCACCGTGGTGTACATCGTGGGCAGGTAGAGATGGCGGAAACGACACAGCACAAATCAGGACCGGTGCACGGGGAGACGATCCATTTGCCGGCGCCGACGGCGTGGCCGATTGTGCTGGCGCTTGGCTGCGCGCTGGCCGCAGCCGGCCTGGTGACCAGCCTGTGGGTGACTGCGTTCGGCGCTGTGCTGATGGTGAGCGGGTGCGTGGGGTGGTTCCGCCAGGTGCTGCCGCATGAGGCCCACGAGGATGTGCCGGTGGTGGTGCAGCCGGTGACGATCACAACGACGCGGCGCGTGGTGCGGCGGCTGCAGATTGGGCCGGAGCATCGCGCGCATCTGCCGGTCGAGACCTATCCGGTAACGAGCGGGATCAAGGGCGGGATCGCGGGGGGAATCGCGATGATTTTTCCCGCGCTGGCGTATGGGCTCATTGCCCAGCACAGCATCTGGTATCCGGTGAACCTGCTGGGCGGCGCCGGTGTGGGACCATCTGCGCACATTACGACTGCGGAGATTGCGGCGTTCCACTGGAGCTGGCTCGTGGTGGCAATTGTCATCCACACTGTTACTTGTTTGCTGGTGGGGCTGTTGTATGGAGCGATGCTTCCAATGTTGCCGACGAGACCCGTGCTGCTGGGTGGGATTCTGGCGCCCCTGCTGTGGACGGGGTTGCTGCACTCGGCCATGGGGATCATCAACCCGGCGCTCGACGCGCGCATTCAGTGGGGATGGTTTGTCGTGTCGCAGGTGACGTTTGGCGTGGTGGCAGGGCTCGTGGTCGCGCGAGAAGGAAAGATTCGCACGAGCCGCGGGCTGCCCTTTTTTGCGCGCATGGGGATCGAGGCGCCGGGTCTCATGGAGTCGAATCCGCAAGCAGGACCGACGGAGTATCGCAACGAGGAGAAGCACTGATGCGCCTTGGCGCGATGGCATTCGCGTTGCCGTTGGTGCTGGCCGGATGCTCCCGGGTGCCGGGCGCGAGCGTGGAGGCGCCCGCACCGCGGCCGGAAGCGGTGATGGATTTTCATACGCTGTACAGCGCGAATTGCCAGGCGTGTCACGGGGCCAACGGGCACGGCGGACCGGCGATGGAGTTAGGGAATCCTGAATACCACGCGCTGGTGGACGATGCGACATTGCGAAAGTGGATTTCGGGAGGGATGCCGGGGACGGAGATGCCGGCGTTTGCTTTGTCGGCGGGCGGGATTCTGACGGATGCGCAGGTCGGCGCGATCATCGCGGGGATGCGGAAGGAATGGGCGATGCCGAATGCGTTCGGGGGCGCGACGCCACCGGCGTATGCGCAGGATCAGGCAGGCGATGCGAAGCGCGGACAGGCGGCGTATCAGGCGCGTTGCGCTATGTGCCATCAGAATCCGGCTCGGGAGCAGGTGACGAGTGCGGCGTATTTGTCGCTGGTGAGCGATCAGGCGCTGCGGACAGTTATTATTGCCGGCCGCGCCGATATTGGGCAGCCCGACTGGCGGCTCGCGACCGGCACGGGGGCCGTGGGGCCGCTTTCGGCGCAGGATGTAACCGATATTGTTACGTATTTGGGATCCTTGCGGAATCCGGCTGCGGTTTCAGCAGCGCCTATACCCAATCCGGCTGGGAGGTGAAGGTGAGCGACGTGAACGATAGCCCGAAGAAGCAGAGCACCGGGTCCGATATCCGGACGGCGAGCGAGCAGGCAAGCAATCGCGAAGGCCCGGTGGTTGTCTCGCGGCGGTGGATGCTGCTGAAGGCCGGCGTGGCGCTGAATGGGCTGGTGGGATTGGCGCTGGCGGTGCCGATTGTGCGGTATTTACTAGCGCCGGTGCGCAAGGACGCTTCGTACAAATCGTGGATTTCCCTGGGGGCGGCGGATAGTTTTCCGGTGGGCGAGACGCGCCTGGTGTCGTTTAAGAATCCGTGGACGCAGCCCTGGGATGGCGAGACCGACAACGTGGCGGCTTATGTGCGGAAGGAAAGCGCGACTCAGTTTACAGTCTTCGCGATCAATTGCGCGCATCTGGGATGCCCGGTGCGTTGGTTCCCGCAGTCGCAGCTTTTCATGTGTCCATGTCACGGAGGCGTGTATTACGCGGATGGATCGCGGGCATCGGGGCCTCCGGAGCGGGGGCTGTTCACGTACGACTACAAAATAGCAGGGGGACAGTTACAAATCGACGCGGGTCAGATGCCGAGCCTGTCGAATACAGCGAAGATGGTGAACATTTCGACGCCCGGACAAAATGGAGCAGCGAAAAATGGGGACTGTCCATGCAGGGGATAAAACAAGCCGCAAAGCGGGTCTACGACTGGCTGGAGCTGCGGCTGCAGGTCGAAGGGCCGGTGAAGGATGCGGTGCTGCACAAGGTTCCGCGGAACACGGCGAGTTGGTGGTACGTATTTGGGAGCGCGGCGTTCACGCTGCTGATGCTGCAGATTGTGACGGGGATTTTGCTGGCCCTGGTGTACGTGCCGTCGGGGGCCGAGGCGTGGAACAGCCTGAACATTCTGAATCATCAGGTGCCGCTGGGTTGGTTTCTGCGCGCGGTGCATGCGTGGGGATCGAACTTCATGGTTGCCGTGGTGTTCATCCACATGGCGCAGGTGTTTTTGTTCGGCGCGTACAAGTTTCCGCGCGAGTTGACCTGGACGGTCGGTGTGTTCTTGCTGTTGATGACGCTGGGCATAGCATTCACCGGGCAGGTGTTACGGTTCGATCAGGACGCGTACTGGGGGCTGGGCATCGGCGTATTCATCCTGAGCCGCGTGCCCCTCTTAGGCGGCTCGCTGGTGCATCTGCTGCTGGGTGGGCCGACGATTGCGGGCGCAACGCTGTCTCGATTTTTCGCGCTGCACGTGTTTGTGATTCCAGGGACGCTGCTGTTTTTAGTGGCGATGCATGTGTGGATGGTGTTGAAGCTGGGCATCAACGAGTGGCCGATGCCGGGGCGGCTGGTGCGGAAGGAAACGTACATCGAGGAGTACAACAAGCTCGCGCACGAGGATGGGATTCCGTTTGTGCCAGGGGCGTTCTGGAAGGACCTGATTTTTTCGGGCGCCGTGCTGGCGGTGGTGGGCGTGTGCGCGGCGGTGCTGGGCCCGTTTGGTCCCAGCGGACAGCCGGATCCATCGATTACGCAGACGGTGCCCAAGCCGGACTTTCCTTTTCTGTGGATTTACGCGGTGCTGTCGTATCTGCCGCCGTCGATGGAGACGCCGTTTATTTTGATTGCGCCGATCCTGATGATCGCGGGATTGCTGGCGGTGCCATTCGTCGCGTCGGAGGGCGAGAAGAGCTGGCATCGGCGGCCCGTTGCTGTGCTGGCGCTGAGCATGGTGGCGGTGAGCTGGGCGGTGTTCACGCATCTGGCGACGTCGACGCCGTGGAGCCCGCACATGAGCGCGTGGAGCGGGGACACGCTGCCGGTGAAGTATCTGCAGGAGGCGACTCCGCTGGTGCGGCAAGGCGCGGTGATCTTTCAGGCCAAGCAGTGCCGCAATTGCCATTCGATTGGCGGGCTGGGTGGGGAGCGGGGACCGGCGCTCGATGCGGTCGCGACGCGGATGACGATGGACCAGATGCGCTACAAGGTGGTGACGGGTGGCGGGAATATGCCGGCTTACGGGAAGAATCTCTCGCCGCCGGAGATTGAGGCGTTGGTGAGTTTTCTCGAGACGCTGCATCCGGAGAAGGAGCCGCCGGCGGTCGATGCGTCACAGCAGGCGGCCGCTTCGGCTCCGGCGGGCGGAAGCAGTACGCCATGATCGGGCAATGAGCGGAACATGAATCTGGGCGCGCTGTTTACGACGTGGGATGTGCCGTGGGCAGTGACGACGGCACTCGCGGTGACCGCGGCGATTTATGTTCATGGATGGTTACAAATTCGTCGGACACGGCCGGAGATGTTTCCGCCGTGGCGGCTGGTGGCGTTTCTGGGCGGAGTTCTGGCGGTTTTTGTTGCGGTTGCGTCGCCGCTGGACACGTTCAGCGAATCGCTGCTGTTCATGCATATGGCGCAGCACTTCTTGCTGATGTCGATTGCGCCGCCCCTGATGGTGCTGGCGGCTCCGGCGGTTCCGACGCTGCGGGGATTGCCGCGGGTGGTGATTCGGGTGCTGCAGCCGTTGTTTCGAACGCAGGCGATTCACGGGATCGGGCACTTCCTGACGCAGCCGAAGGTGGCGTGGGTCGCGATGAACGCGGCGTATTCGATCTGGCATATTCCGAAGGCCTATGAATGTGCGCTGGCGTCGGAGAACTGGCACAACTTCGAGCACGCATGCTTTTTCTTTACAAGCGTGATGTTCTGGTGGCCGGTGATTGCTCCGTGGCCATATCGACAGAGGGGTTCGCGGTGGTTGCTGCTTCCCTATCTGGTGCTTGCGGATCTGGTGAACACGGGTCTGTCGGCGTTTCTGTGCTTTTCGGGGCGGCTGCTGTATCCGAGCTACGCGGCGGTTCCACGCATGTTTGGGTTGAGCGCGCTGAATGACCAAATCGCTGCTGGGGCGTTTATGTGGGTGATGGGATCGACTGTGTTCTTGATTCCGGCGATTGGGATCACGGTGCAGTTGCTCTCGCCGCGCAGGCAGCGGATGCGAGCGGGGATGTTGGCGGCGCATCGGTGAGGACCTGTTCATCGCAGAAAGAAAGGAAAAATCAGGTCCTTCGGCTTGCACCTGAATTGATTCAGCGCGCCCAAGAGCGGGCGCGCTGATTTGCGGATGCTTCGCTCAGGATGACGGAGTTTTTCTTTTCCTGATCTTCGTCCTGATGTGCGCCTCGTGGCCGCCGAGCTAGGGTTTGGTGGCGAGGATGAGTGGCGAGGGGCCTGGGGATTGGAGGAGGCGCGGGTTGGTGAACCCGGCTTCTTCGAGCCAGGCGCCGATTTCGTCGAAGGACCAGGTGTTGCCCTCGGTGGTGTTGACGATCATGTTGACGGCGAAGAAGAGGCCGTTGACGGGACCGGTTCGCTCCTTGTTGACGAGGAATTCCTGGACGGCGATGGTGCCGCCGCTCGCGAGAGCTTTGTGGATTTTTGCGAGGAGCTCGCGGCTGCGCCGTTCGCCTTCGCTGTGCAGGATGTGGCCGACGGTGGCGAGGTGATGACCGGAGCCGAAGTCCACGTCGTGCAGATCGCCGATGATGAAGGAGAAGCGGTCGGCGAGGCCGAATTTAGCGGAGGTCTTTTTTGTGATGTCGATGACCTCGGGCCAGTCGACGGCTGCGACCTGAACGCGGGGTGAGCTTTGTGCAATGGCGATGCCCCAGACGCCGGAGCCGGCGGCGAGGTCGAGGACCTTGACGGGGGTGCCAGCGCTGCCGTAGTTCATGTGGGCGGCGAGGTTTTGGGCCGCGGGATAGCTCATGGGGAAGATGTCGAGGACGAAGTTGTGGAAGAACTCGCCGCCGCTCTTCTCCTCGTTGACGGCGCTCACGGGCTTGCCGGTGGCTACGACTTCGTTGAGGTTGAGCCAGCGGGGAATGAGGTGCTCGCTGCAGTGCTTGATGAGCCCACCTTGGAATGACGGCTTGGTGCTGACGAGGAAGGCGTCGCTTTCTGGCGTGAGGGAGAAGCGGCCCTGCGCATCTTTTGCCAGGAAGTTGAGGCCGACGAGAGCGTCCATGATAGCGGTGAGACCACGGGCGGAGGCGCCGGTAGCTTTCTCGACTTCCCAGATGTCTTTGGGGCCGTTGTCGAGAACGTCAAAGACGTGGTGGCGGATGGCGGCTTCAAGGACAAGGGGCGGAACGTAGCCCCATGCCATTTGCATGATGCGTTCGGGGGTGACCTGGGCGGGCGTGGCAGTAGCCATGGTGTTCTCCGGGGATTGGAAATTGTGTGCTGACAGCCTGGGGAGCTGTGAGGGATGCGGAGGAGTGTAGCAGCTTCAGTAGTGCATTCGGGGTAAATGTGCGAAGGGTACGGGGCGACAAAAAATTGGGCTGGCGCCAGGGGCCAGCCCATTGGGGGAGTAATGGTTAACGGCCTGACCCCGGGTTAGAGGGTCAGGTGAGTGGTTAGACGGCAGAGTTTTCAGGGGGTGATCGAGGGCCGATATCGGGGGGAGTGGGGAGGGTTGCTGCTTGCTGTACGCAGGCCAGGTAGAATCGGATTGGACTCCAGGGAAACGAAGGGAAATGACGAGACGGGCGGCGGCGCTGGTTAACGGTGGTGCAAGGTTCGGCGGGGCCGAATCGGGAGCCGGGGACCGTCGCGTAGGGTGGTTTGGGGTCGCCAGGGGCAATCCGGCGGGGCGTGGATTTGCGTATTCATTCCAGAGACGAATGAGTAGCCGAAGCGAGGCGCCGTGACTGCGCCCATGCAGCAGGTCCGAGACTCGGCGCTGGTCGAGCGAATCATGGCGGGAGACGAAGGTGCGCTCGAAGCGCTCTACGATCGCTATGCGGGCATGCTGTTTGCCATGCTGTTGCGGATCCTGCGCGATCCGGGTGCCGCGGAAGAGGTGATGCAGGACTTGTTTCTGCAGCTATGGCGCGGGGCTGCGCGCTTCGACGCGAGCCGTGGTTCGATGGCTGCATGGCTGCTGGTGATTGGGCGAAATCGGGCGCTGAGCCGGCTGCGGGGCAAGGAGCGGCGCGAGATTCTCGGGGACTCTGAAGAATTTTCCATCGAGGCGATGCCGTCGGCCGGGAATCTGGAGGACGAGGCCGCGCGGGCGCAACTGATGAGACGACTGCAAGGGGCCATGGCAGCTCTGCCGCCGGAACAACGGGAGGCGGTGGAGCTGGCCTATTTTGAAGGGATGACACAGACGGAGATTGCGGAACGGACGAAGTGTCCGCTGGGAACGGTGAAATCGAGAGTACGGGCCGCGATGCAAACGCTG
>Ga0181520_10002057_pt1 | contig 38899 bp, 41 predicted proteins | sample PEATcosm2014_Bin_29_FD_132451 | JGI IMG/M metagenome (GOLD analysis project Ga0181520, IMG submission 132451) | Peatland microbial communities from MTU Mesocosm Facility, Houghton, MI, USA - PEATcosm2014_Bin02_30_metaG | ecosystem: Environmental > Terrestrial > Soil > Wetlands > Peat | place... | reverse complement strand
TGTATCATGATTGACGATGTGGAATCGTATTGTTTGGGAGCAGAAGGCGTTGGTATGCAGGCCATTCATTACCAATCATTTGACCAGATGAAAAAGGAGCTAGAAGTCTTATTGAAGTTGCAACTACCGTGACCTGGCAGGTCGTTGTCGAGATCGAATCTTGACTACACGACCGCCTTTAGCTCTAGCCAATCGCCAAGCTAGAACAATGACCCAGATGGCTAACAAACAGGAGACAAGGTTGGTAATTCGTTCTAGAGCGCTGGGCGTTTGTTTAGCGTCGTAGATATAGGCAAAAGCCGCTAAAAATTCAGCAGCGATTAAGAGCTTGGCTAACCGGCTACTACGACGTTCTTGGGCGGCATAGCCAAGTACCAGCAAAAATCCCAGAGCAAATATTATCAAGAAAATAAGCACCAGTGAAACCAAAGCGTTACTGACACATTGAGCATCGAGACCGCCGGTACAGCCACTAATTATGGAGATCAAGGAAGTTATAAAGGTTAGTAAAATGGTGACGATGAATTGCACTAGGGTAGCAACGCCAGTCTCGTAACGTAATCGCATAAGCACTATTGTAACGAAAAATCAGCCAGAAAATAGTTGCTAAAATTGAATATTATGGTATCATAATACTGAAATTTGAGAGTGTCAGCTTATGGTTCGCTATATTATCGGATTTTTATTGGCCGTTGGTTTAATCATCGTCTTAATTGTCCTTATCATTAAGGGCCTGACTAGTTCACCCCAAAAAGTGCTCAATATTGATGGCTATGCCAATACCGATACAACTGTCCAAATGACGATTGACTCACCGGTTACGGCAGCTTCAAATCACTACGACATCATCATTAATGTTGGTAACATCCAGGCTTCACTGACCATTACTCAGGGCTACGGCCAGCAAGTTATCAATACCCAATCCTATCCCATGAATACCACAGCCTACGGGGTATTTTTGCGCTCACTTATGCTCAATGGTTTTACTGATGGCAATAACAGCTCCAGCTTAGCCGATGAGCAGGGTCATTGTGCGCTTGGCGACCGCTATATTTACGAGGTCATCAACGGTCAGGGCAGTGACTTGGAACGCTATTGGAACACAACTTGTGGCACGGGTACCTTTGAGGGCAACATCTCGGTCATTCACCAGCTTTTTGAGGCTCAGATTCCCGATTATGCTGATCTGACAGCTAATATACCGCTTTAGTTACATTATCTGGTTCTTAATGCAATCCGTTTATCTGTCTGGGCGACTTGTTTGAGCTGTTTTAAGTGAAAACGCAAAGTATTAGTTAGGGCTGCGCTGGGGGTGGTAACGATGATATCTCGTTCATAGCTCTTCACTTCGACAGCTGCTTGAAAATTTTCCTTGACGTAACGTTTAATGGCTGCAATTTCGGCCGGTTCGCTAAAATCTTTTTGGCTGAGAATATCGAACAATGAATCAGTCATGATCCCATTGTAGCAAGTATAATGATCTTATATGCCAGAATTACCAGAGGTGGAAACTGTACGTTCCGGGCTTGACCGTTTGTTGCCTGGGTTAATTGTGAAAAGCGTGACCTGTCAAAATCCCAAAAGTTTTTCCGGTAGCGCAGCTGACGTCAAGCAGTTTTTGACCGGTGCTGCCGTTAGCAAAGTTAATCGTCGAGCAAAAGTTTTAATGATTGAGCTTTCCAACCAACATACGCTGGTTATTCACTTGAAAATGACCGGACAATTGGTCTTTCAAAGCACTAATGTACGTTTTGGTGCCGGGCATCCCAATGATTCGTTAGTCGGTCAATTACCGGATAAGTCGACTCGAGTAACGCTGGAATTCGCCGACGGCAGCCGGCTATTTTTTAACGATCAACGTAAGTTTGGTTGGATACGACTGCTGCCAACGGCAGAAGTGCCCGGGATGGCTTTTATTCAAAAACTCGGCCCAGAACCGCTGGAATCGCAGTTTACTTGGCAGGTCTTAAAGGATCGGCTGCACCGCCGACTGAAGACGAATATTAAGGCGGCTTTACTTGATCAAACGGTTATCGCCGGTGTCGGTAATATTTACGCTGACGAGTCACTTTGGGGGGCTAAAATCCATCCTCAGACGCGGGTTCAACAACTTTCGACTCCCCAGATAAAAGCTCTTCATGATGCGCTCGTTAGCGTACTGCGGTTGAGCCTTCAACAGGGTGGTTCAACCGACAGGAATTATGTTGATGCCGAAGGCCGAAAAGGTAGCTACTTAAGTTTTGCCAAGGTCTTTCGCCGGGAGGGACAAACTTGTCCTCGTTGCGGAACCACGATAGTTAAAATTCGAGTAGCCGGTCGGGGGACGCACTTGTGTCCTCATTGCCAGCGACTCCACATACCAAGAATAGTCAGTTAACAGTTATAATAAAGCCGATGGTTGTGACGTTAACGGGAAGCAATAAATTTGTGCTCCAGGCTGCTCTGGCTAGTCTAACGGCCGAGTTTATCCGTGAGCAGGGCGAAATAGCCGTTGAGCGGCTTGATGGTGAAGAAGCCACTTTTGATCGGTTGCGAGAAAGTCTGCAGAGCACGCCGTTTTTGGCCAGCAAAAAAATGGTCATATTGCATAATGCCAGCGCCAATAAACAATTTGTTGAGCAAGCCGAGAAATTGCTAACCGAACTTCCCGAAACGACCGAGGCAGTTTTGGTTGAACCGAAACTTGATAAGCGCTTGAGTTATTACAAATTCCTAAAAAAGGTCACGCAGCTGCGTGATTTTAGCGAACTTGACGAAAACGGTCTGGCCCAGTGGCTGGCTGAGTCAGCTCAAGCGAGGGGAGGGCACTTAAACATTAGTGATGCCCGATATTTAGTCGAGCGTGTCGGACTTGATCAGCAGCTGTTAGATAACGAGCTGGAGAAACTGTTACTTTACGATCCGACTGTGACCAGGACAACGATTGATCTATTAACCGAACAGGCCCCGCAAAGTACGATCTTTGAGCTGCTTGATGCAGCTTTTTCGGGTAATCTAAAGCGTTCGTTAACACTCTATAACGAGCAACGTCAACAGAAGGTGGAGCCAGCCAATATTATTGCCATGCTGACTTGGCAGCTACGCAGCCTAGCCTTGATCAAAACGGCTGCCAGCCGTTCAGTTGACAGTATTGCCAAGGAAACAAAACTCAACCCGTATGTTATTCAGAAGGCTCAAACGGTCGCCAGCCGCATTACTTTTGAGCATCTTAAACGGCTTATATCAGACCTACTAACACTCGACGTTCGTTCCAAACGCGAGAGCATCGACCTTGACGAAGCACTTCAGCTTTTTTTAATGAAAATAACCGTTTAAAAAGTTAGACTTTTTTCTTAGCTGGCATCTTTTTGACAGCAGGTTTTTTGGTGGTCGGTTTCTTAACGGTTGGTTTCTTGGCGGTTGAGACCTTTTTTGCAACCGGTTTGACGGCTGTTTTGGCAGCAGCAGTTGGTTTAACGCCAGCCGCTTTGGCTTTGACGGATAATTGTCGCTTCATGCGAGCCGCTTTGTTCTTGGACATCAGGCCCTTTTTAATGGCTGTATCAATTGCACTCTGCGCATTGCTGTGTGAAGCTGGAGTAATTTTTTTGGTAAAAAGTTTGAGCGAACTTCTGAGAGTACGCTTGGTTTTGCTATTGCGAATAGTAGCCTTGCGGGCAGTGCGAACACGTTTCTTCGCGGACTGGATGATGGGCATGTTGTTCCTTGCTTAAAGTCTTATCAAATTGCCAACCGACTATAACAGATATACACCAGCTTTGTAAAGGTATCGGCCGTCGTTAATACCAGCCAATAATGACCCCGATTGTTAGATAGACAAACATAAGTGTTTGTGGTAAGCTCACGCTAAAGGTTAAAATAAATATGTATGGACAGCGCAGAACAGCAAGTTGTCGAACATCTTAAACAAGCCCGTAATGTTTTAGTTACGGTCCGCAACAATCCGACCGTTGATTTACTGAGCGCCTGTATCGGTCTGACTCTTGGACTCGACAAAATGGATAAGCATGTGGCGGCTGTTTTTAGTGGTGAAGTACCCAGCACAATTGAGTTTTTGAAACCCGAAGAAACACTAGAGCAAACACCCGATAGTCTGCGGGATTTTATCATTGCCCTGGATAAGGCTAAAGCCGATAAATTACGCTATAAGGTTGAAGACAAGGTCGTTCGAATTTTTATCACGCCCTATAAAACTAGCCTAAGCCAGACTGACTTAGAGTTCAGTGAGGGCGATTTTAATGTTGATGCCGTGATTGCCCTAGGTGCTCACGAACAACAGGAACTTGACCAAGCCATTACCGAGCACGGACGGATCTTGCATGACGCGACTGTCATGAGCATTAACAACACGCCCAATGGTAGTTTAGGGACGATTAATTGGCAGGATACGACTGCTAGCTCAATCTCCGAAATGGCTACCAAACTAGTCAAGGATCTTGATAAAAACGTATTTGACGAACAAATTGCCACCGCTCTCTTGACTGGTATCGTGGCCGAGACGGACCGTTTCAGCAATGATAAAACAAACCCGAAGACCATGGCTCTAGCCGGAGATCTAATGGCTGCCGGAGCTAATCAGCAACTAGTGGCTAATGAGTTGGAAGATGCCCATCCAATAAGAGATCGATCAGGTTCTGGCCCGGGCGCCAGTGACCAGCCTAATGCTCAAGGCACCGGAACAGAACTGCCAAAACCAGACGATGGAACGCTAGATATTGACCATCGCCAAGCTGACGTCACGGCCGAAAACAATTTACCGCCTAGCCAGCCCACAGCGACACCGCCAGTTAGCAACGATGCAGCCGCCGGACCATTACCGAATCGGGACATGTTACCACTACCTGAACCGGGCATAACCGGTGTTCGCGGAACCTATCAGGGCGAAAATCAGTTTGCTGACGAATATGTCGAAAAAGACAAAGAGGATGAACTCGCAACTGCTGGCCGAGCCTATTTGGTCGATGAACCAGCATTGCCAGATAACACGCCAGCGCCAGCCAATCCACCCACCGAACCGAGTACTTTGAATCCGTTTGATGTACCACCCACTGGGGCCCCGGCGCCGCTGCTTGATCATGACACCCCGACAAATACTGTTCCATCGCCACCTGTAGCTTCTTCTCCTGCTAGTAATCCACCCAATGAGTCAGACCAAGAAACTCTAGCCGAGCTTGAACAAGAAGTGCACAGTCCACATTTGCAGCCACCCGCTGGTTCGGATCTGGTGTCAGCGCGCAATGACGTACTGGAAGCACTGAAAAGCGGTCCCCAACCAATTCAGCCATTAACTTCGCTGAATGCTAACCCGTTAGGCGACGAACTTCATTCATCAACCGACAACTCCGCTGCCTCAGCTACTGAAAGCCCTCATTCTAGTGAGGTTGAGATTGATCCAGAAGGTAAATTGACAGCCAAACCCGTTGTCGAACCAGAAGGTGAACCTAGCCAACCGCTAGATATGCCGTTACCAGGCGGTATGCCGCCAATCAGTCCGGCTACTCCACCACCGAACTCCGCTACTTCGCCGCCACCGCCACCGGTACCACCACCGTTTATGCCAAGCAACTTCTCTTAGCCACTGATTAAACGATTAATTGTCCAGTCTGTCTTGTACAATTGCTATCATGCAGGGCTTACTTCTAGTTGACAAACCAAAAGGCTGGACATCGTTTGATGTCGTTAACCGTGTTCGGCGTATAGTCGCCCAGGCCGAAGGGGTCAAGCCCAAGAGCGTCAAAGTCGGCCACACCGGCACACTCGATCCTTTGGCGACGGGATTGTTGGTCTTATTGGTGGGCAAGAACTATACGCGGCGGGCACCTGAACTAAGCGGGCTCGATAAAGTTTATGATGTGACGGCGTACTTGGGTAAAACCAGCTCCACTGGTGATGAAGAAGGTCAAAAACAAATTGGTGGCCAACGGGTGCCCGGCCTCGACGAAATTAACCAAACCCTCCAGCAACTGAGCGGTCATTTAATGCAAACCCCACCAGCTTTTTCGGCCATCAAGGTAGCCGGACAACGGGCCTATCAGTTGGCTAGAACTGGCCAGGCCGTTGAGCTGGAAGCTCGTCCGGTCATAATTCACAGCAATACCCTCGAGTCGTATCAATACCCGTTGATTAAATTTACTAGTCAGGTTAGCAGTGGTACTTACATCAGGTCGTTAGTCGACGACATCGGTCATAAGCTGGGTGTCGGGGCTTATATGTCGGATTTATGTCGCTTGAGTGTAGGCTGGTTTTTCCTAAAACAGGCTCTAACTGTACAAAATTTGAGCGCGGATAGCATCGCCGGACATCTCCAGTTGCTTGGTTGAACACTTTATTGTGCGTATAATTCGCTTGCCTTTTTGGACCATATCTGATACAATACCCGCAACATGATAACAACGGAGAAAAAACAGGCCGCTATTGCTGGTGTCCAAGCCCACAAAACCGATACCGGCGGATCAGCTGCTCAGGTTGCCGTTGAGACCGAACGCATTAAAGAATTGACTGAGCATCTTAAGGTTCACAAAAAAGATTTTGCGGCTCGTCGTGGCTTGTTACAGCTAGTCGGTCAACGTCGTCGTTTACTCAAATACATTGCTGGGCGAAATAGCCAAGCTTATCTAGATTTGATTAAAAAACTTGGTATCCGCCGCTAGGCAAGTGCCCAGACCCGTCTCCTCGAATTTCGAGAACACCAGCTTGTGCACATTAAATCTTCAAACACGTACGTGCTTGTAAACGGAGCAACAGATATACTGTGCCAAATTATTATTTGCACAAGGGCAATCGTATATTTGCACCCTGTTTAGAAGCACGAAACCAACATTATCATGAAGTAGAAAGGTCAGAAATAATTTTATGGGTCAGACAATTAATCCCTTAGGTAAAGATATTATTAGTGTCAAAGCCGAACTTTGCGGCCGTCCGTTGACGTTGGAAGTTGGCCGGGTAGGTTTCCGGACATCATCAGCTGTTTTAGCCCGTTACGGCGATACCGTCGTGCTCGGCACTGTCATGCTGAGCGAAAAACCAGTCAGTGGTTCAGATTATTTTCCACTTAGTATTGATTATGAAGAACGATTTTATGCGGCCGGTAAGATTAGTGGCAGCCGCTTTATTAAACGTGAAGGTCGCCCATCTGACGAAGCGGTTTTAATCGGTCGGATTATTGATCGACCAATTCGTCCACTCTGGCCGAAAGGTTACCGACACGAAGTTCAGGCTGTGGCGACGGTCTTAAGCCATGACCCATCTTTCCGACCAGATGTCATTGCGATGATTGCCCTGAGTGCCGCTATGATGCTGACTGGGGCTCCCTTCGATGGGCCGGTGGCTGGTCTTCGAGTTGGTCTTAAAGACGGTAAGCCAACCGCCTTTATGTCGGCCGACGACTTGGCGGCGGGACCGTTGGATCTTGTCGTGGCTGGTACAGAACACGCTATCACTATGGTTGAAGCTGGTGCTCAACAAGTCAGCGAAGATCAAATCGTCGAGGCCCTGGAGTATGCCTTTAAAGCTATGCAACCAGCTATCGAGATTCAGCAAGAACTGGTTAAAAAGGTCGGTGTCACTAAGCAGACTTATGAACTTGAATTGCCCGACAGCGACATTGTAAAGCGCGTTGAAACTTGGCTCGCCGGTCGTTTGGGGGTTGGCTTACGGGCTCCTTATCCAGAACGCAACGATTTGATTAAAGAGTTGCGAGCCACCATGCACGAGCATTTTGAATCTGAATTCGGCGAAGCCTTTGCGGCTGTCAAAACGCAATACGACGAGGCTTTTACTCTGGCTATTTACAAGGATGTTCGAAAAGGTATCGTCGAAGAAGGAGCTCGTCCAGACGGGCGGGCGTTGACCGATATTCGACCGCTCTCCAGCGAGGTCGGTATTTTACCAAGAGCCCATGGTTCAAGTCTCTTTACTCGAGGTTTAACCCAGGCTCTGAACATCGTCACTTTAGCTCCACCGTCATATGCTCAACTAATTGATACCATGGAACGTAACGGTGAACGCCGCTACTTGCACCACTACAATGCCCCAGGCTATACGGTCGGCGAAATTCACCGCATGGGCAGCCCGGGCCGGCGCGAAATTGGCCACGGCTACTTAGCCGAGAGGGCGCTATTGCCAGTCATCCCAGATGTTGCCGTTTTTCCTTACACGATTCGTTCAGTGACGGAAATTATGAGTCAAAACGGCTCAACCAGCATGGCCGCCACTTGTTCCAGCTGTCTGGCCCTGATGGACGCCGGTGTACCGATCACGGCGCCAGTTAGCGGCATTGCCATGGGTCTCATTTTGGAAGGCGACAAGACCTTCATTATGAGCGATCTAGCTGATGCCGAAGATTTTGCGGGCGACATGGACTTTAAGGTGGCTGGTACAGCCAAAGGCATCACTGCTTTGCAGATGGACATGAAAGTCCATGGCTTGCCAATCAGTACGCTTAAAAAGGCGCTTCTCCAAGCCAAAGAAGGCCGCGCTTTTATCTTAAAGCACATGCTGACGACGCTTGCCAAGTCACGCGACGGTCTTAGTCCGTACGCTCCCCGTGTCGAGTCAATTCACATCAACCCAGAGAAGATTCGTGAAGTCATCGGTAAAGGCGGCGAAACGATTAATAAAATCATTGCCGAAACTGGTGCCGAGATTGATATTGAAGACGATGGCACAGTGCTAATTTCCAGTCCAGACAAGAAGTCAATTGATAGTGCTATTCAGTTTATCCAGAACATCACCGATGACCCGGAGGTTGGTAAGATTTATTCGAACTGCCGGGTGGTGACTGTCCTGGAGTTCGGCGCTTTCGTTGAGATTATGCCCGGTAAAGAAGGCCTGGTGCATGTCAGCGAAATGAAAGAAGAACGGGTCAACAAACCGAGCGATGTCGTTAAGGAAGGCGATCACGTGACTGTTAAACTGCTCGCCATCGATGATCGGGGTCGTTTAGTCTTAAGTATGAAAGCCGCTCAGCGAGAATTAAGTAATAAGAAATAAGATGAACTTCCGTCAAGCACATCGCTTTGCCGATACCACTACCGACAAAATCAACCACCTACTAGGAGCAGCCGCATGAACTACCCCTCATTTCTGCAGCCCGTCGTGAAATGGCATAAGACTCTGTTGGGGTTGTTGGTCCTCGGGGTCATTGAACTGGCCTTAGCTTATGGTTTAGCTTCTCTGGCGATTGATCGAGGCGGCCTAGGCTGGTACGCTCTAGCCATCTTAGCGGTGGTTGGCGTTTTTCGAAATTTTATAAAGTTCATTTGGAAGGCAATTCATGGCCACAAAGCAACAGCAGCTTGATCATCTCCAAGCCAAAATTCTGAAAGATCAAGTCTGCCCTGAGCTGGCCAAAACGGCCACCCAGTTGGTGTTTGGTGTCGGCGATCCTGACTCAGCTATTATGTTTGTCGGTGAGGCACCCGGCAAAAACGAAGACGAACAGGGCAAACCGTTTGTCGGCGCCGCCGGACATTTCTTGGATGAAATGCTGGCCATGATTAATCTGAAGCGGGAAGACGTCTATATCACCAACATTGTTAAGTATCGACCACCCGACAACCGTGACCCGCTACCCGAAGAAAAACGAGTTTTTATGCCCTATCTACAGGCTCAGATAGATATTATTCGACCCAAAATTGTGGTGGCTTTGGGCAACCACAGCCTGAGTTGTTTTTTACCGGAATTGCGAATCAGCCAGTGCCACGGTCAACCCAAACGAATACGGATTGGTACAAGTGCTTTGGTTGAGCCCAGAACTTCCGCTAAATCAAAAGCCGCGGACCCGAAAGCCAGTAGTCTGCCGGTGGTCATACTGCCGCTCTTTCATCCGGCAGCAGCCCTTTATAACGGTGCTTTACGTCAGACACTGATCGATGATTTTGCTAAGATCCCGCAGGTTCTTAAGCAGATTGCCAGTGCCGCATAACATTTTTAATATGAATATTCACTAAGGAGAAATAATGAACCCTAACAACAATAACCAAAACCAACCGTTACGGCACAACCGTAACCACGCGCCGTCGGAGGCATCACGCAATCAGCGACCACCGACCGGCCAGAGGTTGAATACCTCGCGGGGCCAGGCCGTTCGGGCCCAGAAACGTTCCCAAATGGATGCTCAGCGCATTGCCGATCAATACACGGCCGCCTCTGCGCAGCCGCCCGAGGAACAGCGTCGGGCTAACTTCATCGATGACCAGCCGAGACTACATATTATTGGTCTAGGCGGCATGGATGACGGTGGCTCAAAAAACATGATTCTGATCGAATACCTGAACGATGCTATTATCACCGATTGCGGCAACGACTTGAGTGTCGACCTGCCGGGTATCAATTATGGCATCGCCGACACCACTTACCTAGAACAAATCCGGCACAAACTGCGGGCCTATGTTATCACCCACGGTCATCTCGACCACATCGGTGGTTTGCCGCACATTGTACCTCGTTTTCCGGCGCCGATTTACGGTTCCCGCTTTACGATTGGCATGATTGAAAAAATTTTCGAAGGGGTTAGCATGCCGCTGCCGCAAGATTTTAAATTGCAAACGGTAATTATGAATGAGGAAACACACGAGAAACTCAAGATTGGACCATTCTTTGTGGAGCTGGTCCGGATTACGCATTCCATACCGGGGAGTACCTCAATCATTATCGATACACCGGTCGGCCGAATCATCAATACCGGTGACTTTCGACTTGACCCGAATCCATTGGATCACGAACGCAGCGATACCGATCGTCTCAAACAGATTGGTCAGGAAGGCGTGTTGCTACTAATGTCGGATAGCACGACCTGTGAAAGACCTGGCCGGACACCATCGGAGAGCACGATTGAGCCAACCTTTATTGACTTGATTAGCCGGTCGCCAGGACGTGTTTTTATTGCCGTCTTTTCGACTAACATTAACCGAATTCAAATGATTGTTAATGCCGCTACTCACCATGGCCGTAAAATTGCCATGGATGGCCGGAGTATGATGAGTACCCTTGAAGTGGCTGTTAAGCTCGGCATGATTCGCATACCCAAAGGTACCTTTGTGCCAATTGCCAATGTTCCCAATATGCGCGACGAAGAAGTCGTGGTAGTCTGTACCGGTTCCCAGGGCGAACCGAGTTCGGCCTTACAGCGCATGTCCTCGGGCGACCACAAATACATCAAGCTCAAAGAGCAAGACTCAGTCATCTTGTCGAGTACTCCTATTCCGGAAAGCGGTAACGATCGGTTGATCGGCGATATGGTCGACGAACTGATGAAAAAGGGCGTTCACGTCTTTCGTCACACGACCCATGAACTTGATGAGTGTGGTCCGCTGCACGTGTCCGGACACGCCAGTCTCGAAGAGTACGGTGACATGATTGAACTGATTAAACCAAAGTTTTTCTTGCCGATTTACGGGGCTTTTCGTTCCAAAAAATATCACATTGAAGAAGCTGTCAGACGAGGTGTGCCACGGGCCAATTGTCTGAATGTCGACAACGGCCAAGTGGTGGCTTTAACACCGGACAAAATGGAAATAATCGGTGAAGTGCCGCATGGTACGATTCTGGTTGATGAAACCGGCGCTATCGTCTCCAACGTGGTTGTCAAAGACCGTGTGCTGCTAAGCGAAGAAGGCTTAGTGGCGGTTGTTCTAACGGTCGACAAAAAGTCCGGCAATCTTTTGACCAGCCCAGACATCATTAGCCGCGGCTTCATTTACATGCGCGACAATGAGGAAATCATGAACGGTCTTAGAATTGAACTCCGTAGAGCCACCCAGCAACGCTTCAAGCGAGTTGATCTCGACCGCTTCAAAGCCGAGCTCAAGGACCACGTTACGCATTATCTGTTTGACCAGACTCAGCGCAGCCCAATTGTCATCCCAGTAGTTAATGTGATTGGTGCCGCCGCCAAAGGCGAGATCAGTCCAGTATTGGCTAATGGCAATCCCAAAACAGGCGAGGAGATCGTGGCTGAGCAGGAACGACGCTTCAGTGAGATGCGAGCCCGTTTACTGACCCAAGACCCAAGAGTCGACTGAGTAAATTTGCTCAGCCTGGCTAGGCTAGCTGCACTGCCATAAGCTTTTTGACAAGTGATGTAATTTTTGCTATAATACGCAATATATGTTCAGCTTGTCATTGCCCACAGCACCGCACTGTCGGCAACCTAGACCGTAAGAAGTAACAAGGGTATAATCGAGGCAGTTATGGCCACAAAACATAAAGGACGAACTAAGAAAAAGCAGTCGGCGCTCAAAGAATCCAGTGAAAGGTCGCCGTTTTGGGCTTTTGCGGTCGCCGCTTTACTTTGTCTGTTAGCACTGTTCTTCTTTCTAGGTGGCTTTGGTACGGGTGGACCGTTACCGGTTGACTTGTTCCATGCGGCCTATGTTGTCTTCGGCTGGGCGGCTTACCTGGTGCCGTTGGCGCTAGTTTATTGGGGCGTCGTCAAACTGAGGAGTGAAGATCACCGTGTATCGGCGGCCAAATTTGGCGGCATGGCCTGTATACTATTGTTTTCAGCGGCCTGGTTGTACGTTAGCTTTGTTAGTAAAAACAGTGTAGGTATTTGGCAAGGCGGGCATGGTGGGGTAATTGGTAAAATTCTCGGCGCTGGCGTGCTGAGTGTGCTCGATAAAGTGCCGGCTGTTCTGCTGTACTTTGTTCTAACTATCCTAGCTATCTTTTTTGCGTTTGGTATTTCACCAAAAGTCCTGGCTCGTTTATTCAGTTTTTTCCGACGCCAAAAGGGTGAGGGCGAAGCCGACGATTTGGCGGCGCTTAAAGCCAGGGCTGAAAACGGCGGCTTCAAATTAAATGAGGGTGTGCCGATTGTTCATCATGAAGCGATGCGGGCGGCTAATCTCAAAGATACCACCCAGCGGCTATTGCCCAATTTGCAGCAGGAAGCACTGACCACGACCAGTGATCCAGATTGGCGCTACCCAGGTGTTAACCTACTGAGTGAAGCCCAAGATAAAGCCGACGCTGGTAACGTCAGTGCCAACGCGGCCATTATCCGTGACACCTTATCGAATTTTAATATTGAGGTCGAGATGGAAGGGGCCAATGTCGGGCCAAGGTTGACGCAGTACACCTTAAAACCACCGTCCGGTATCAAACTGGGACGAATCACGGCGTTGGACAATAACCTAGCGCTGGATCTGGCCGCTCAATCAATTCGGATTGAAGCGCCCATTCCTGGCAAGCGAGCTGTTGGCGTCGAAGTCCCGAATTTGAAATCGGCTACGGTGCGCTTGGGTTCAATCTTTCTATCGCACGAGTGGCAGACCCTATCCAGTCCGCTGGGTATAGCTATCGGCAAAGATATTGCTGGGGTTCCGGTGGTGGCTAATCTTGATACTATGCCGCACATACTAGTAGCTGGCCAAACCGGCTCTGGTAAATCAGTTATGATTAATACCATTCTGACCAGTCTGTTGTATCGTAATTCTCCGTCAGACTTAAAGTTGATTTTAGTCGACCCAAAACAAGTTGAACTCAAGCCTTACGACGATATCCCGCACCTTTTGGCGCCGGTTATTACCGAACCAGAGAAGTGTATTAGCGCCTTGAAGTGGGCAACGGTCGAGATGGAACGGCGCTACCGGGCTTTAGTTGAGGTCGGTAAGCGCAATATCGGTGAGTACAATGCGATTAAAAAAGAAGAGGGTATGCCCTACATCGTGATTGTGATTGACGAGTTGGCCGATTTGATGATGCTGGCTTCGCGTGACGTGGAATCGTTGATTGTTCGCATTGCCCAGAAGGCTAGAGCGGTGGGTATTCACTTAGTTTTGGCTACTCAGCGACCAAGCGTCGATGTTATAACTGGTTTAATTAAAGCTAACTTTCCAGCGCGGGTGGCGTTTACGACCGCTTCGCAAGTCGATTCGCGGACCATTATTGATCAAATTGGTGCCGAAAAATTGCTCGGTCAGGGCGACATGTTACTGTTAACCGCCGAAATGTCACGGCCTAAGCGTGTTCAGGGTGCCTTTATTGGTGAAGACGAGACGGCTCGGGTGACCGATTTTATCCGGATGCAACGGCCGCCTCAATATAACGAAGAGGTTGTTAGCCAGCCGGTGATGCTTAACGGCAAGGGCAGCATTGTAGCAGACTACGGGGCCAACGACGCCGACGACGATATGTTTAAAGATGCTGTTCGATGTGTCATCGAAGGCCATAAGGCTAGTACGAGTTTGTTGCAACGCCGGTTACGTATCGGCTATGGCCGCGCTGCCCGTTTGATCGAAGCTATGGAAGAACAGGGCATTGTTGGCCCAGCCGACGGCTCGAGGCCTCGTGAAGTATTAGTCGGCAGCTTGGACTCAGTATTTGGCGATAACAGCAATTCGATACCTGAAACAGATGAACTAATTGATCAAGATAATTAACTAATCGGATGTTTAATAATACGCTTCCGGTAAGTTGGTCTTGACCAACAGGGGTAGATAAGTTATAATTTAAGACATCATTACTCGGCTTGTGGTCATAGTACGCACAGGCTTTAGCCAAAGGAGGTTATATCTTGAACCAATACGAGATCGCCATTCTGTACCATCCAGATTTAGAAATTGATCTGGAAAAGGCCAGTAAGCGGGTGGAAAAAATCTTTACCGATAACGGCGGTAAAGTTACTAAAACTGATAATTGGGGCAAGCGGAAGTTGGCTTATCCAATCAGTAAAAACGAACACGCCGTTTACGTTTTTTATACGGTTAATATTCCGTCTGGCAGTGTTCAGAAAATCGAGACAACGCTTAATATCACCGACGAAGTGATCCGTTTCATAATTACCAAGCCTGATCTTAAGGTGCTTGCCAAAGCCGAAACCGAGAAGGCCAAGATCTTAGCTAAGCACCGCGATAATCCCGAAGAAGTTGCTGCACCAGCCGAACCGGCTGGCGATGAGTAATACTCGATAGTACAATCAAATTAGATTGGAGGAGAGATAAAGTGGCAAAAGGTTTTAACAAAGTCATACTGATGGGCAATCTAACCCGGGATCCTGAGCCCCGGACTATTCCGAGTGGCCAAAGCGTCACCAGTTTTACGCTAGCTGTTAATCGTACCTGGCGAGGACAGGATGGCACGTCGCAAGAAAGCGTCAGCTATCTAGACTGCGTAGCTTGGGGTAAAGCCGGCGAAGTAATCGCCCAATACCTACAAAAGGGCCGTCCTTTACTGGTTAGTGGTCATCTCGAACAACGCAGCTGGGAAGATAAAGAGAGCGGTCAAAAGCGCTCGAAAGTCGAAGTCGTTGTTGAAGACTTCAATTTTGTTGACAGTCGTGGTGCGGCCGGTGCGGCAGCTCCCACAACCGACCAACCAAAGCCCAGCCAAAAGCCAGCCGACGACATCGTGATTGAAGACATCGGTGATGAACCGATTAATTTGGACGACATCCCATTTTAGGAATTTAGCAGAAAGGAATTTAATTTTAACCCATGGCAAAAATCTATAAGTCCAATACAGATGTTACATATTTTGATTACAAGGACTTCAAAACCTTGCAGCGTTACATCAATGCCTACGGACAAATCGAAACTCGCAAGAAAACCGGTCTAACCGAGACGCAGCAACGCCATTTGTCACGAGCTATCAAACGGGCCCGACACATTGCTCTAATGCCGTTTGTGGCCAACAATTAGTTGTTATTGATAAAAAGGTTCACCGGCTTCAGCACGTTACTGGAATACTCTAAGGGAGTTAACTATGTCTAACGCGTCACCTTACATATTGATAAAAAGCCTTGAAGGAGCGATTACCAGCGCCTTATCGGCGGTTGACGTTTATGACCTTGACCCCCGAGTGGCTAAAATTGTTACTACGCTGCAAAAACAAATTATTGAAACGCGGTTGGATGTCCGGGATTATGAATTATCGGAGACAAGACAAGAGCAAATAAAGTTCGACAAAAGTAGTAAGCGCCAACTCGAAACGGTTCGTAAAGACATTCTAGCAGCCAGCGAATACAATATATTTGGCCCAGTCGACGTGGCCCACTTAACCGCCCAACTGGAATTAGTCATCGAGAAATTAGAATAGGAGAAAAGAAATAGCTTTAAGTATCACCAATCTTAAAAAAGGCACTGTCTTTAAGATAGATGGCATTCCTTACCGTGTTGTTGAGTATTCACAAAAAGTGATGGGTCGCGGCGGCTCGATCGTTAATGTGCGTATTAAAAGTTTGCTCGATGGTCGGGTGCTCGACAAAACATTCAAAGGCAACGAACAACTTGAATCGGCCGATATCATTAACCAAAGCGTTCAATATTTGTACACTGACGGCAAAAATTTTCACTTTATGGATCAAAATACCTTTGAACAGTTTGAGATAGCAGCCGAGTTGATTGGTGACAGTAGCGGGTACATCAAGGAAGGTGACATGGTCAATCTACAAATATTCGAAGGCCGACCGATTAACGTCGATTTACCTAAAAACGTACCGTTGGCCGTTACGAACACAGAGAATGCCGTCAAAGGCGATACCAGTTCGGCTATCACTAAAGACGCCACTCTGGTAACTGGCATTATTGTCAAGGTACCAGCTTTCATCAAAGCCGGTGATGTCATATCAGTCGATACGACAACCGGGGCATACCGCGAACGCGTTAAAGGATAAATCTGACTAAAAGATGGTCGCGACAAGGTTTAAGCCATGACCAGAACCCGACTCGATTCGGCACTCGTGCGAAGAGGCTTAATGGTCTCTCGCCGTCAGGCTGAAGACTATGTTAAACGCGGTCAGGTAACATTGAATAAAAAAGTTGTTACTAAAATTGATGTCTTAGTTAACGAAAGTGATGTTATTAAACTAGCCGATACCGATCGATATGTCGGCCGAGCGGCCCTAAAACTTGACAGCGTTGCCAACGTTTTGGGAGTTAACTTTTATAACAAAATTGTGCTTGATGTTGGCAGTTCGACCGGTGGTTTTAGCGACTATGCTTTGCAACACGGGGCTCAAAAAATAGTAGCCGTTGATGTCGGCACCGAGCAGCTTCATAAAAGCCTAAGGTTCCATCCCAAAATTGAACTTCACGAAAAGACCGATATTCGAGATTTTCAAACTGACGTGCGTTTTGACTTAATATTGGTGGACGTCTCATTTATCTCATTCCGCGAAATCTTGCCTAGCGTAGTTAGGCTATCGACACCCCAAACGATGATACTAGCCATGATCAAGCCGCAATTTGAGGCCCGGGCCGATAATCTCAAAAATCAAGGGATTATTAAAAATGACCGAATGCGCCGCGATATTTTAAAAGATTTTGAGTCATGGACCAAATCCAAACTGATTATTGTTGGTAAGGCCGATTCGAATGTTCTCGGTACTAAAGGCAATCGTGAGCGCTTTTATTTATTAAGACCAATGGTCTGAAAATTCTCAGACTTATTATGTTGCCAATCTAACGACCGTTTCGAGTTCTTCGATAAGCAGTAGCAGGATGCTAGACTAAGTGATATGTACTTTGCGAGTCGGGTGCAAGCCGGGCGCATGCTGGCTAATCAGTTGACGCCAAAATATCGCTACGAAAACTGTGCCATTGTCGCGCTCAGTGACGGTGGTGTGATTGTCGGGGCTCAAATTGCTATGTCACTGCACTGCGTCTTGTCCCTGCTTTTAAGTGAGAACATCACGTTACCTCGTGAAACTGAAGCCATCGCCGGTGTTAGCCAGGACGGGTCGGTTTCTTACAATCAAGCCTATTCGCCGGGTGAGCTGGACGAGTTAATCGGCGAATATTATCAATTGATTGAACAGGAAAAATTAGAAAAAATTCACGACCTGCACCATCTTTTGGGCGTTGGCAATACAGTTGATAAACGTCTGCTGGTGGGGCGTAATGTCATTCTGGTGTCCGATGGCCTGAGCAGTGGTTTCGCAATTGATTTGGCGTCGGAGTTTATGAAGACAGTCGCGATTGAAAAAATGATAGTCGCCACACCGTTAGCCAGTGTTCAGGCAGTCGATCGTTTGCATATTACGGCCGATGAAATATATTGTTTAAGTGTTGTTGAGAACTATGTCACAACCGATCACTACTATGACCAACAAGACGTGCCGCCGCACGACAAAATTATCGAGATCATTGAACGTATTGTTCTGAACTGGAAATAGGGTCGCCCAATAGAGGTGGACACGATCATAGACTATTTACTGACGTTGAATCTGAATTCGACTACATCATCGGGCTGCATGATGTAATCTTTACCTTCAGTCCGGAGCTTGCCGGCGGCTCTAGCTGTTACTTCAGATCCGCAAGCAACTAGAGCATGATAATTAACAATCTGGGCAGCAATAAAACCGCGTTCAAAGTCGCCATGAATAGTACCGGCTGCCTGGGGAGCGGTTGAACCCTTCGCTATAGTCCAGGCTCGGACTTCTTTAGGTCCGGCTGTTAGGAAACTCTGGAAACCCAGTACGTTGTAAGTGGCGTGAATCAACTGAATTAATCCGGACTCGTCAACGCCGTAGCTGGATAATAATTCTTGTGAATCAGCCTGATCGAGATCATTTAGCTCGCTTTCGAGTTTAGCGCAAACAAACAATGCTTGATTTGGTGCCACTAGTCCAGCCAAATGTTTCTTTGCATCATTATCAGTCAGCCCATTTTCGCTGACGTTAAATACGTAGATGACCGGTTTAAGTGTTAGCAGCTGAAGCTCTTTTCGTAACCAATCGCTTGCTGATACTTCGCCATTGTCTATCCAAAGTGGCGTGCCACTATCAAGTTTGTTCTTGGCCTTAGATAACTCGTCGACCATCGGCTGTAATCGGGGGTTCGCTTTGGCTTCTTTCTCTAGGCGTGGTAGGCGGTTATTGACGGTCTGCAGGTCAGCTAATACTAACTCCGTATTCACGATATCAATGTCACGTTTTGGGTCTAGGCGTTCATCAATATGAACAACGTTACTATCCTCAAACGCTCGAACTACCTCTACGATAGCATTGGTGCTGCGGATGTGACTTAAGAATTGGTTGCCTAGACCTTCTCCTTTACTGGCGCCGGCAACGAGACCAGCAATATCTACAAATGTAACGGTTGCAGGTAAAATTTTCTCTGTTTTGTATAATCCTGCCAGCTTATTAAGTCGCACATCCGGTACCGGTACAATCCCCGTGTTGGGCTCGATTGTGGCAAACGGATAATTAGCCGCTAAAACGTTATTGTTAGTTAGAGCATTAAAAAGTGTCGACTTACCGACGTTTGGTAGCCCGACTATGCCACACGAAATACTACTCATATTTATATTTTACTCGGCTTAATTGTTTACAGTCTAGATTAACATTGATTTATTAGCAATAATATGCTAATGTTTATATATTATGTCAAATCCCAATTCAGATCCGGGCATTCCAACCCCAGAAGTACAATTTTCCGACCAAGATATACGTTACCTAGAGGACCACACAGCCGCCTTGCTAAGAGCGAGCTATGCGTACGGTGATGATCCTGAACTTTTTCAAGAAAGTGTTGAAGGAACTGTCGATAACGGAGTAAATGGAGCTCTTTCATTGGGTAAGGCGCAAAACGATGGTTTAACCTTAGTGGTTGTCGCTGAAGGACTTGGTGCTACAAGAGACCAATACAAGATGAGTAATTTATCGGATCTCTTATATCGTAATCCTCTCCTTGACGTAGAAGATAAAACTATTTTGAACGGGGTAATGAACTATGCCGCGTCTGTCCGTGATATTCCAATGTCAGAACAAGTAAGCGATGAAGGAGTTGCTGCGGCAATTTCGGCTCAAGTCGGGGTTACTCTAAGTAATGTTTACCAAGCGGAAGCCCAAGGCAAAGACAAAGGGGCGCTAAAATTTGCCCTTATGGGATTTAGCACAGGTGCCACCCTTAAGCTTCCTCTTCTGCAATCTGCAGAACAGTTAATGCAAGAAGTGCATAAACATCAAAAAACTAGTTAAAACAAAAAGTTTTAATATAAATGGCTAACTCGACGTGGTTTATGTGATTGTATCCTATAGAGCGCTTTCCTTGTAGCCACAATCAGAAACCACATGATACTTGAGATACTCTGATATTGCTTGTGGTTTTTGCTATACTGTTGGTTAAGATGAGCGAACATGCGCAGCCCGAGCCTCAGCCAGGTATTGTTACCAGCGATACAATTAACGCTAAAGGATCAGTGTTGAAGAAAAAGCTGTTTATCGGTACCATTCTGGGCGCAATTGTCGTTATAGGGGTGGTGCTTGCGATTTTTGTAGTTATTTATAATCATAAATCTACGTCAAACACTAACGATCAAGCCTATCTTTTGCTTCATCCTAATCAAGCGTTAATAAAAGATCAGACTGATCTGAAAAATGCACAGACTCCTCAAGAAAAAACCGAGGCATATGATGCCATCGGCGCTGATGATCTTAACGATAACCAGGGGGCCAATGCAGTAACCGCTTACCAAGATGCAATAACTGCTGATAAATCTAATCAATCTCAAATAGAGTCCCTAATAGGATTGGGCTATGCCTATAATAAGCTCGGCCAGAATAACCAGGCAATTAGCGCATTCCAACAGGCGCTTAGCTTACAAAGTCAGTCTAAGGAACAAAACGCTCTGACCCCAACATCAAATTTGCAGACTATCATACAGCGATTGCAACAAGGTGAACCAATATGAAGAAATTACTTATTGGTACGCTACTGACGGTTATGACGTTTGTTGGTTTATCGGTTTATCAGCATAACTATGCTTTAGCCAATAACTACCCGTGCGGCAACGGTGCATATGGACGTAATGGTTGCCAGGGCTACAGTAATGGGCAGACTTCGCAGATATATTCATGCGGAGGTTCCCCCTGTATCAATGTTGACAATGTATTGCCTAACGGTCTTTATGATTACAATGTCAGCGAATTATTCAATACAATTGGCGGCATCAATGGCGGTGGTGGGTATTTGTGGAGTACCAATGCTCAAGATGAAGACGGCGCGGCTTTTATAGTTGACACCATGCTTGGTGTTAATGGCGGCACAAGTGGAGAAACTGACTCCGTTAGTAACAGTATCAATTACGCCAGAAATAACTATAGCGCCTGGCAAGCCAGTGTTAATTACGTTAATAGTATAGGTGGAATAAGCTGGAGTGTTTATGAATACAACAACTGTTACAGCAACGTTTCCTATCCCCAACAAGGTTGTAGCAACGCTAATGTGCCTAACCTCGACAGTGGTTATTCCACAGATAAAAACGACGACGTTTTTCATGACTGGATTGGCGCCTGGAACGGCGGTAGCGACAACGGTAACGCTATAGTGTTTAACTGGCCTGGCGGGCAAATTAGCCTTGGACAAGATTGTGGCAATGTACAAGGGCTGGTCGGTGGAATCCATAACTTAGCACCAACGTGTACATTATCAGCCAGTGGCTCCGGCAACAACTATACATTTACGACGACTATTCAGAACATATCTTCTCCGAATTATACCTTTAGCTTCGGCGATGGTAATAACTATGGTCCTACCGGTAGCAGCTCGACAAGTCATACCTATAATTCGTATGGTAGCTTCTCTGCTCAAGTTGTAGTAAACGGCACCTCTGGAGGCCAGCCGGCTCAAGCCAAATGTAACACGACGGTGAATATAGCGGTTCCCGCCGGCTGCGCGTATCAGGCGCAACCCGGTACATACGGCGGCCAAAGTACTCTAGCAGTGTGTTGCGTTGGTGCCACAAGTGCCTCAGCTGACTATACGGTTGTGGGCGGCTATTCAGGCAGCGTCCCTAATGCCAGCAACTTACCGGCCAACGATCCGTCACCGTTAGTTAGTATTGGCCAGCCAACCTACCAGCTTGTCTCAAGTAATCCTTACGGTTACGGCGGTTCCCAGCCTACCAGTCAAACATTTTCTTACACGACCGGTGGTTCGCTTCCCGCGACGTATATCGAGCCATATGTATCGCAGCAGGTTTATTGGTCCGGACAAATAACAGCCTACTATCAGTCGTATACAGATTACTCTCAAAATTATCAATACCCTAACCCTAGTAATCCTCAACAATATCTTATCGGTACAGAATGGTGGGGTCCATATACGACCAATTCGTCAAAGCCCACACTACCCAGTGGTGACCAATATATTGGATCCCAACAGTCCAATAATTATCAACCAAACTATCAAGTACAATTTACTGGGCAGCCAACAGTCAATACTCAAGCTCCTTGTGTGACAATGAGTTGTGGTAGTTATTCGGTAACGCCTGGCTTAGCGCCGGACCCGCTTGATTCCAAGACGTCATTTTCGATTACTGTGAGTGATGCTAATAACTATGGTGCAACACCTACGGCTAATATGACTCTTCGAATAAATCCCGTTAATGGAGGAAGTTACAGTTATAACGGGCAACAGGCTACGTCTTACGGCTCTGGCTATGCTACTAACTCAGTTTTCAGTAATCTCGGCCCGACTAATGGTACTGGCGAATATCAGTACACTTGGACGCTAACTGGCCCAAACGTTAATCTGACTTGTGGTCCGCAACAATTCTCGGTCGTCAATCTGCCTTATCTACAAGTCTACGGTGGTGATGTAATGGCTGGTGCCAGCCCGTCATATAACTCGGGTGTCAGTTCCTGCGTTGGTTATGATAGCGGTGCTGGTGTCTATGGCTGGAACGGGCTTAGCCCATACTCTTATGCCGGAGCTGGAGCCCAATATGCGGTTCAAGCTCTGGCTCAGATTAACGGTTTTGCCAGCTCACAATACTCAGCCAACTCACCTCCCACCGCTTTGTCGTTCTCTAATTCCGGGACTAATCCTCCGAGTGGACTCTTCGGTACGGGTTTTAGTGGCACAATTGCGGACTGTGACTTTACGCGTGACATCACCGCCCAGCCATTGACCGGCGATCAAACCCTGCCTGGTACATTGACTAACGGTGTCGCCATACCATCGACTATACCCGACGGTCAACCAGGTCAGATCACCGTTTATGTTGACGGTAATGTTTATATTAATAACCCAATAACTTATGACACCTTAGGCTGGAGCAGCCCCAGCCAGATACCGTATTTCAAACTAGTAGTTGTTGGTGGCAACATATATATTGGCAGTAACGTTAAACAACTAGATGGTTTGTACGTTGCCGAACCTAACGGTGCCGGTCAAGGGGGCATAATCTACACTTGTGCCAGCGGCAATAATGCTCCGATTACCCCGACCAGTGCCAGCTATTATGGAACCTGTGATAATCAACTGGTTATTAATGGTGCCTTTGTCGCTACTCAGGTGCAATTCTTGCGGACTTACGATACCGTTGGTCAGTCCAATACGGACAATGGAACGCCGTCGGGGAGTCATGCCGCCGAAGTATTCAATTACACACCGGAGTTGTGGTTACCGCGGAGCGGAGCTAATCCCAATGGCGACTACTCGGCAATCACTGGCTTGCCGCCGAACTTGTAATTTGCTCTTGTCGATCGAATCTTAGCGACCCAACTGCGTATTAATATATGATATGGCTTATGCTATAATTGCCCTAAACATGATCCCGTTGCAGTTTTGGTGGGACATGAGTAGGAAAAGGCAACGTGTAAGCTTCTATGCAGACGACAAAATCAAAAAGTTTAGTTAAAGGTTTGAGGTAACGCCGGCATGAGTCTTCTGAGTGGTGTATCGGCTTTTTTCGGTCTCGATATTGGTAGCTCAGCGCTTAGAGTTGTCGAGCTACATGGCAATGGTGCCTCAAAGACTTTGTTTAAGTATGCTTATATGCCGATTGATAATAAAATCACTCTCAGCGATTCAATGAATGATCAACGGCGCTTAAGTCAGGCTCTCTCTCAACTGGTCAGCCAAGCCCACCTGAGTACTCGAAATGTTGCCGTTGGGATACCCTCAGGCAGGGTGTTTACTACCGTGGCCGATATTGACCGCTTGCCACCTCATGAGCTGGAAAAGTCGATTCGTTACCAGGCTGATGCCTTAATCCCAACCCCATTCAATGAATCAAAAATTGACTGGGCGCTAATTGGTGATTCGCCGGTTGATAAAACCAAAGTTGAAGTCTTGCTGACAAGCGTCCCGAACGAGTTTATTGAAAGACGGCTCGATATGGTCGAATCGGTCGGCCTCAACGTCATCGCCTTTGAACCCGACAATTTGGCACTAGCCAGGGCATTAACTCCGCCTGAGGCAACTTTTGCCCACATGATTTTAGATATTGGACAGAAGAGCACGGACTTAGTTATTGTTTACGGTGGGGCACCAAGGCTAACACGGTCAATTCCGACTGGTCTGGAAACCATTATTCGCTCTGCTGCCCAAAATTTGAATGTTGATGAAAAACAAGCCGCACAGTTTGTTTTAAAATTCGGTTTAAGTAAGGATAAACTTGAGGGCCAGGTCTATGAAGCTATTCTCAATACAGTTGAGCTGCTTGCGACCGAAGTCGACAAGTCAATTAAGTTTTTTCAGACTCGTTATACCACCGTTAAGCTGGAACGCATTATTGTAACTGGCGGTAGTTCAGTTTTGCCGGAATTCCCGCTGTTCTTGGCCAACAAGTTTACGTTGAATGTTGAGATTGGCAATGCTTGGCGCAATGTGCAATACGACGCTAGTCGGCAGAATGAGCTGCTGACTATTTCTAATCAGTTTAGTGTGGCAGTTGGTCTGGCGGAGAGAAACGAATGATCCAATTCAATCTACTACCAGATGTTAAGCAGGAATACATTAAAACCCAGCGCCTCAAGCGTTTAGTTATCGGCGTCTCCATGGCCCTTAGCGCGCTAGTCGTGGTGGTCTTTATGGCTCTGATTTTTACAGTCTATGTTGTCCAGAAGGGGAGCATCAACAATATAAATCATGAAATTCAAACCAGCAGCAATACTCTGAAAAGTACTCCCAATTTAACCACTATACTGACTGTTCAAAGCCAGTTGACTTCATTGTCGTCGTTAGATAGTCAAAGTCCAGCTGCCTCACGATTGTTTGGTTATCTTTCCCAGCTGGTACCTACTTCGGCTACTATTTCGGATCTGCAGATTGACTTTACCCAAAATACCATGACCATTACTGGTAATGCGCCCAGTCTTGCTGTTGTCAACAACTTCGTTGATAACTTGAAGTACACAGCCTACACTATCAGCGGCGAGACCGGCTCACACAGCGCTTTTTCGTCAGTTATATTAGCCGGTTTTGGTATCAATTCGACCACGGCAAACTACACCATTAACCTGAACTTTGACCCAACAATTTTCAATAATGCCGACACTGTTACCTTGAGCGTTGGCGGCAATCCGCCTCCCGCAGCCGCTCAGCAACCGTCAATAATCTTCGAGAAGGGCAACTAGACCATGGCTGATATAACTTCAGTTAAACGTCATCTCATCGCTCAATCCAACTCAACGATTGTGGTGGTTACTTCCATAGCCTGCTTTGTGGTGGTTTTTGGCTTGGTTGCCTCGGCCTCGTTGGTTAACCAACTAAGCTATCAAAATCGTGTCAAGAGTGCTGACAATGTTGCCCTAAGTCGACTTAAGAATGATATACGGGCCACTCAAAGCCTGGAAAAGGCTTACAATACTTTCACCGGCGGTTCCACCAATATTATCGGTGGCAACCCTGCTGGCAGTGGTCCCCAAGATGGCACCAATGTCAAAATTATTCTAGATGCCTTGCCAAGTGCCTATGACTACCCAGCTATGGCCACCAGCCTCGAAAATATTTTAACCAGTCAGGGTGTTCAAATTCAAAGTATTACCGGAACCGACCAAGCGGCCAGCCAAACAAATCAGTCTAGTGCCAGTCCATCGCCTCAACCGATGCCATTTCAGGTTGCGGTCTCTGGGAATTACACGGCAATTCAAAATGTTGTGAACGCTTTCGAGCACTCGATTCGGCCGTTTCAAATTCAAACCATGGAACTTTCGGGTGATCAAACGCAGCTTAATCTAACAATTGCGGCACAGACCTATTGGCAACCAGCCCAAAACCTTAATATTAGTACGGAGATAATTCAGTGAAACAAAAAGACGTAGCCCTAATTATCCTAATCGCGGGCATTAGTGCGGTGGTTGCTTTTACAGCCTCGCACTTTATATTTGCAACACCTCAGAATCGGCAACAAGCAGTCGCCGTAGTGAACCCCATCACTACCCAATTTACGTCGCCCAACAAACAGTTTTTTAACAGTCAGTCGATTAATCCCACTCAACTCGTAGAAGTTCAGAGCAGCAATAACCCCAATCCGTTTAGCGGATCGGGACAATGAGTGAGGTTTAAAAGTGAATGTTCTGTCGGCGGCTACCCAGCAGCAGGTTGAAGACGACCTAGTAAAAGAGGGCGCTCTGACCGCTACCCAGCTTAAAACCATCAAAGATAAAGTGAACGTGTCAGGGGGCTCGATTTTTGGTGCCCTAGTCAGCGATAAACTTATTAGCGATGAGCAATTAACCAAGGCGATTGCCAAGACCACCGGTATGCCTTATGTCAATTTAACCGATGTGTCGATTGAACCAAAAATTCTTGATCTATTACCAAAAGATGTTGCTGAACGCTATATGGCGGTTCCTCTAGGCGAGATGCAACGTCGCTTAGTTGTTGCTATGCTTGATGCCGACAACGTTCAGGCGGTTGATTTCTTGAGTAACAGAATCGGCCGGCCGCTAAAAGTATATGTTGCTAGTGAAGAGGGAATACGTAACGTTTTAGAGCAATACCAAACTCACATCGCTTCTTCAGTGGCTGGGCAGATTGGCCAGTTTGAACAAGATACGGCCGCGGAACAACAAACCACCCAAAACGACCAAAGTCACAAAAATAATGTCCAAAAGGACAAAAATATCACGGCACTTGTTCAGGACTCACCGATCAGTAAAGCTCTCTCAGCTATTTTAGAATTTGCCGCCAGAAATGGAGCTTCTGATATACACGTTGAGCCCCTGGAGAATTCGCTCAAGATTCGCTGCCGGATTGACGGTATCTTGCGGGAAGTTATGCAGCTTCCAAAAAGCTCTGAGCCACCGCTTATAAGCCGTATAAAAATTTTATCCAATTTAAAAATTGACGAACACCGTATTCCTCAAGATGGAGAGTTTTCGGTTCGAGTAGCCGACAAAGATATCGACCTTCGTATCGCCATTTCACCGGTTGTCTGGGGAGAGCAAGTAGTCATCCGTCTGCTTGACAAAACCAGCACCAGTCTAAGTTTGGGGGACTTGGGCTACACTGGCCGCGCCTTGCGTCTTATCCGTGAAGGCCTGAAGCAGAGCAATGGTATGATCTTGACTTCAGGTCCGACTGGATCTGGTAAATCGACCAGTTTATATGCTCTGACGCAGGAGATTAAAAGTGATGCGATTAACATTGTGACGCTTGAAGATCCGGTTGAATACAAAATGATTGGCGTCAACCAGATTCAGGTTAATCCCGATGTCGGGCTAACCTTTGCCACTGGTCTGCGCTCAGTTTTACGTCAGGACCCCGATGTGGTTATGGTAGGTGAAATCCGTGACCGAGAAACGGCTGAACTGGCAGTTCAGGCGGCCTTGACGGGTCATCTCGTTTTCTCGACTTTGCACACTAACTCGGCGGCCGGTATTTTACCGAGGCTTCTCGACATGGGTGTTGAGCCGTTTTTGATTGCTTCTACCGTGAAAATAGTTATTGGTCAACGGCTGGTACGTCGTATTGGTGACGGCAAGGAACAGTATCAAAGTTCGGCCGCAGAGGCAGAGTCAATTCACCAAACTTTAGGTAATTTGTTACCAGCCGACGAGTCAAAGCGTCAGGCAGTCAGTCTAGACCTTGGTTATGATAACTTGCCACTGGCCACCCAAAGCGCTTATACTTTAGCCAAGGGTAAAGATGGCCCTCGTACACCTGGAGGTTATAGCGGTCGCACAGGGGTTTATGAAGTTTTCCAAGTCTCAGATGATATTCAAAAACTCATTCTCCAGCGGGCCACTAGTAATGAAATCCAAAAGGTGGCTCAAACGCAAGGTATGATAACCATGCGCCAAGACGGCTATCTGAAAGCCTTAACGGGAGTGACGACGCTTAACGAGGTTAACCGTGTCGCCGCGGCGGATATATCATAGATCAAGAAGGATGGGATAAACATGCACAGTGAACCACGGGTTGAAGTATTACTGGAAGAGGTCGTTAAAAAAAAGGCATCAGATTTACATTTGCAGGTAGGTTTGCCGCCGGTCTTAAGAATTGACGGTGTTTTAGTTCCGGTCGGGGGAGCTGATCCGTTAAACGATGAAGCGATTGAGGCTTTAATTTTTGCTATCTTAGACGAAGACCAGAAACAGATACTGCTCAGAGATAAGGAATTCGACTTTAGTTTTGCTTTTGGCGATATGGGCCGCTTTCGGGTGAATGCCTTCCATGAACGGGGTAATCTAGCCGCTGCTTTGAGACTCATCCCCAATGAAATTCTATCGATTGAACAATTGGGTTTGCCGCCGGTGGTCGAGAAATTTGCTAACTATCCACGCGGTCTGGTGCTCATTACCGGCCCAACCGGTTCAGGTAAGTCGACCAGCCTGGCCTCTCTAGTCCATAAGATAAATATGGAGAGGGCAGCCCACATTATCACGATTGAAGACCCGATTGAGTACACTCATAAATCAAACAAATCAGTTATTGTTCAACGCGAAGTTCATTATGATACTTATTCATTTAGTGCAGCCCTAAGATCAGCTCTTCGTGAAGATCCAGACGTCGTTCTCATCGGCGAAATGCGTGATCTGGAAACGATTGCTAGTGCCATTACGATAGCTGAGACTGGTCATTTGGTATTTGCAACGTTACACACCAACAGTGCCGCTCAAAGCATTGACCGTATGATTGATGTCTTCCCGCCCCATCAACAACCCCAGATTCGGGCTCAATTGTCCAATATTTTAATGGCTATTTGCTCACAGCGCTTGATTCCAGCTATTGGCGGCGGCCGGATTGCGGCGGCTGAGATCCTCGTTGTCACACCGGCGGTGCGCAATATTGTTCGTGAAGGTAAAACTCATCAACTTGATGCCGTCATCCAGACCGGTGCGGAATATGGCATGCAAAGTATGGATAAAACGCTGGCTAAATTGATTCATGAAGGTACTGTAACCTATGATGAGGCTCGTAATTTTGCAGTTGATCTGGATGAGCTCGATAGGCTGATGAGGAGTTAAGCTGAGCCAATGCTTACATATAACTTTGTAGCGCGCGACCCAGCTAGTGGCAAGCGGGTTAAATCAACCGTTCAAGCTGACAGCGAACAGTCAGCCGCCAAGCTAATCCGTACTGAGGGTCTAGTGCCAGTAGACATAACTATTAGCAAAGAAGGTACGTTTAGCCTCCTGGGTAAACTCAATCGTATCAAATCCAAAGACCGTGTACTGTTCTCGCGTCAACTAGCCACACTTCTAAACGCAGGCTTGCCGCTCATTCAAAGCTTACGTAACGTCAATAACCAGACTGAAAGTAAACCACTTAAGGTGATCATTGGCCATATCATCGCTGATATAGAAGCTGGTTCAACTCTCGCCAAGGCGATGGGCAAATACCCGAGAGTATTTAATCAGGTCTATATTAGCCTGATAGCCGCCGGGGAAACCTCCGGTACGCTTGATAAAGCACTAGAACGGCTAGCTGATCAACAGGAAAAAGACGCTGATATCATCAGCAAAGTACGCGGTGCGATGATTTATCCAGTCATCGTGTTATTGGTCATGATGGCGGTTGTGGGGTTCATGCTCATCAAAGTTATTCCTCAGGTAAAAACTCTTTATAGCGAGACCGGAGGCTTAACACTACCTCTAATTACCCAGATATTGTTAAATATTTCTGGCCTGCTGATCAGTTGGTGGTGGGTGATGCTTATAGTGGTTATTATTATCGCTGTCTTTATGAGTCGATGGGCCCGAACGCTAGGTGGCAAAAGTGTCATTGATGCCGTAAAGATGAAAGCTTGGCCAATAGGGCCTTTGTTTATGAAAATGTATATGGCTCGGTTTTGTCGTACCGGTACAACTTTAGTGGCCAGCGGCGTATCTCTTATACCGATGCTTAATATCACCGCTCAGGCGGTTGATAACGTCCACGTGGAGAACTCGATCACTAAAGCCATTGAAAAGGTAAAAGCCGGTAAATCACTCGGCCAATCTCTAGAAAACGATCCTAACTTTTTGGAATTAGTGCCAAATATGCTGAAAATTGGCGAACAATCGGGTTCGATGGAGCAAATGCTTGGCAAAGCCGCCGATTACTACGAAAAAGAGCTAGATAACGAAATTAAAGCTATCCAAACCATCATTGAACCGGTGATGATGATCCTGATGGGTATTGTAGCGTTTGCCATTGTTGCTGCTGTTTTGCTGCCAATCTATAATCTAGCCAGTAATGTTAACAGTGTCGTTTAATAACTATGGGTCTTAGGGCTTGATTTTTAATAACTGTACCGGTATGATTTCAATCATAAGCGTAAATACTTGAAGGCATTACACAAAGGGGGCATTTGAAATGCTACAAAAAACTCCAAAATCAAAAAACGGCTTTACCATTATCGAAATCATGATTGTTTTGGCTATCGCCGGGTTAATTATGTTGATTGTGTTCTTAGCCGTACCGGCTTTGCAACGCAGCTCACGAAATACGCAACGGAAAAATGATGTGTCGGCGGTTGCGGCGTCGGTTGCTAATTATATTGACGACAATGGCGGTACCCTACCAACCAATGTAGGTGGAGCGGCAGCCAGTCTTACTATTTGTGGCAATGCTGCTTGCACTGGCAACACCGAAACTGCCACGCTCGGTTACTACACCGCCGGAAATGTTTCATTGGTTACAAATTCTGCGAACCCAGCTACTCCTACTACCTCGACCGTGGTTATAGATACTGGGTATAATTGTAATGCCAGTGACACTGGTCTTGGCGCCGCATCGTCGAGAAGCGCAGCCATTCTTTACGGTATAGAAACCAGCAGCTCAAATGTCGCGCAACAGTGTCTTGAGCAGTAGTAATTAAGTAAGTTTTGTATGAACAGGCCCGAAATCGGGCCTGTTTTTGTGATACGATAGGCACATGCTGATAGCAGTTGTGCTTGCCATGGCAGGGTTATGTTTTGGGAGCTTTGTGAACGCCTTAGTTTGGCGTTTACATATGCAGCAAACACCTGTCAAGAAACCCAGTCGCTCCAGAAGCATAAACGGTCGGCTCTCGGCATCAATTAGGCTAGTTTTGAAGTATCATAGTCGAAGTCGCTATTCGATTCTCTGGGGGCGATCAATGTGCCCAAACTGCCGCCATGAGCTTGCCCCGACAGACCTGGTGCCCGTAGTCAGTTGGGTTTTGCTACACGGTAAATGTCGCTACTGTAGTCAGCCAATATCATGGCAATACCCAGCGGTGGAGTTACTGCTACCCGTTCTATTTGTCCTGTCCTACGTTTGGTGGCCGCTAGGCTTTAGCGCCGGCAGTACTTTCAGTTTTGGGCTGTGGTTGATATTCTTAACGGCTTTTGTAGCTCTTGGAATTTATGATTTAAGATGGTTTATATTGCCGGATCGAATAGTCTATCCGTTGGTTGGACTGGCGCTCCTTGAAATAATCATCAGAGCAACCGCCTTTGGCGGTGGCTGGCGATTGGTCATAATGGCCTTTTGGGGTGTATTTTTCTTGGCTGGTTTATTCGGCGCATTTTACGTGATATCTAGGGGTGCCTGGATTGGCTTTGGGGACGTAAAATTGGCAGTTGTACTTGGTTTGCTCGTCGGTGGTCCGCTGATGGCCTTACTGCTCGTTTTCTTGGCGTCAGTCTTTGGCTCGATTTTAGCCGTACCGCTACTTATCAAGGGGTGGGCCAAACCGACAACGCAAATACCATTTGGACCGTTTTTATTAGTTGCTACTGTGGTTGTGGTTATGTTTGGAAACCATATTTCTGATTGGTACAGTAGCTTTCTTTATCTCCGCTAACCTGGCTGACCCCAAGACGCTTATGATATACTTAGGCGCATGAACAAGGGTGATCATAGGGGCAGTTTCGGCTTTACTATAGTCGAGACAATGATCGTTCTAGCGGTCACCGGCGCGTTATTTGTGGCCATCGCGGCGACACTAAGCGGTCGTCAAAATGAGGCCGAATTTATCCATGCGATAAACGATGCCAAGGCGCAAATTCAGCAGGTTATCAATCAGGCTTCAGCCAGTTATTATCCAGACGGAAACGAGATTAATTGTACAGTAACGGGGACCAAGTTGATTGTTACTAGTCCCTCTAATGTAAGTCAGGGGACCAATCAACCGTGCGTCTTTTTAGGCTCTGTCATACAATTTGGCATCGGTCAGACTAACCCAGAACAGTATCGGGTATACACGGTTGTCGGTATAAACTGCACCCCACCGAACTGTACCAGCCCAACGGGTTCTCCGTTTCAAAATGTCGACCCAACCGTCGGGGATTTTTCGTATAACACGGGGGCTTTAGAATACGGACTGACAGCTCAACTGACTGGTTCCGGTAATAGTACTGGTGCCATCGGTTTTTTGATGGAGCCGGGTAGCACAAGCACAACCAGTATCGACGGTTATAACTCAGGAGCTCAGCCCGTTGACCTGGTGATTGTTAATAGTGGTCTTGGGCAAACTCCTTCAAGTGACGTCACGTCAATAAATAAGAGTTTAGACGTTCCTAGTGGCCTAGCGACTAATCCCTCTGGTGGCTGGCAAATTTGCCTGGTGAGCGGTGGCACTAATCAGTCTGGGCTGATCAGTATCGGTGGTTCAGGCGGTACACTACAGGTATCATTGAGAATAAAAGGCAATCAGACGTGTACATAAACAAGAGTGGGCGACATTACTGCGAACAACCGGAGCAATCCAGTCGTGTTTCTCGAGCAGCTGGTTTTACTATCCTTGAACTGATGATCGCTTCAGCGGTGTTTGCAATTATCTTGCTCGTTGTCGCCGTAGGGGTCATTAGTTTCACCAACAGTTACTACAAAGGTATTACTAGCTCAGATGCTCAAGCAACCGCCAGAGCTATTATGTCAGAGGTTAGTCAGTCGCTAGAGTTCGGCCAAAACTGGACAAAGCTATCAGCTAACGGAGCAGTCGATGGGTATTGCGTTGACAATACGCTATATTCTTATGAACTGGGGCAACAAGTCACAAATTCCTCACCAAATTCCTCACAAGATCAAGGCTATCATGGTTTAGTGGTCACTAATGGCAGTGCCTCATGTCAAGCCGTTACTCCTAGTTTGCCAAATAGCGCTACTCTGCCAGCATCATCACGAGAGTTGCTCAACCAAAACATGCGTCTTGGAGCGTTTGATATAACCCAAGTCGAAAACCAGCTTTTCTCAATTCGCGTTGAAGTTATTTACGGAGATAATGATTTACTGTCTAACTCGTCTAGTCTACCCAATTTAGGTGCCACGCAATGGGGTTCTGAAAGTTGTGCTGGGGGCACCGGCTCGCAGTTCTGCGCGGTATCAGATCTGACAACAACCGTCGAGCAGCGTTTAATCTGATGGATTATAATATAGAGCAGGTAAACAAAAGCCATATGATAGTAAATATTAGACGGCAAGCGGGCGTAGTTGCCATATTTGTGACGATGATCATGATGATCGTTATTAGTCTTATCGTGCTTGGGTTTGCGGAAATTTCACGGACTGAGCAACGTAATTCATTGGACGATCAACTTAGCGTTCAAGCTTATTATGCCGCTGAAAGTGGTATCAATGATGCTCGTTCAGTCATCGCTAACGATGTGGCCACTGGACAGGTCGTACAAAGCACAAGCAGTTGTGCGAACCACCCGGTTAACACCACTTACAACGTGTTTTACACCTGTCTTGTGGTTAGCGCTACACCCGACACTCTTTATTACAATATTGGTAATTTTTCGACGGTCATACCGATAATTAATCCCGCAACAGCGTTTGGCACCCTTACACTAGACTGGAAGACTGCCAGTGGCTCAACAGGGGCCGGTAGTTGTCCCACGTCTGTCGCGCCCCCGTTTAATTTTCCGCCTACCACCAGCTGGAGCTGTAATTTCCCGATCTTGAGGATAGATTTGTTAAATGCTAATACCCCATCATTCCTACGCTCTAATTGGTCAACTAATACTGCCACCATGTTTTTCGTACCGATTGTGACGAACTCTTCGCCTAGCTCTGCATCACTTAGCGATAGGGGCAACATCATAGGTGCAAGCTGTTCCAGCACCGATTGTCAAGCGACCATTAGTTTGGGCTCCAATGATTATTACATGAGGGTCACGACCCTTTACGAGACGAATTCTGAGTTGACTGTTAGCGCTGGTAAGGTGCCGTTCTATGATGCCCAGGCCATCATTGATTCAACAGGTAAAGCCCAAGATGTTCTGCGCCGAGTTTTGGTAGCAGTTGATCTAACTGATGCGAATGATTATCAAGTCCCCAGCGGAGCAATCATAACCGAAAACTCTGTCTGTAAACAATTTGAAGTTACGCCTGGCTATTTCTCAGCTTCTGATCCGGCTGATGGCGGTAACCCGCTGTGTAGCACATCAGCGACTGGCACGCCATCACCTTAGTTACAAGTCTTTGTGGTGATACTTTTCATAGACACTCTTTAAATGTTGATCGGTCACGTGGGTATAAATCTGAGTTGTGCTGATATCGCTATGGCCAAGCATAGCCTGAACTGAGCGAAGATCGCTACCATTTACCAACAAATCGGTTGCAAACGAATGACGCATGGTGTGTGGGCTAACGTGTTTGGTGATACCAGCCAATCGAGCATAACGACCAACCAACCGTTGGACGGAACGGGCCGTTAAGCGCTTGAAATTACCACTCTGATCAGCCTTTTGGGTACCGCTGTAACGGATAAAAAGCGGACTCATAGCATCATCCCGTTTTTGAAGATAGCTCTCAATCCATTGAGCGGCTTCTGGACTAACGAATACCGGCCGGTCCTTTTGGCCTTTGCCGCGGACAGAGAATTCACGGAGTTTTAAATTAATATGGTCACGATTTAGCCCAACTAGCTCTGATACTCGCAAGCCAGAGCTAAATAGCAGCTCTAGAATAGCCCGGTCACGTATTCCGATTAAAGTATTAGTGTTTGGTTGAGCGAAAAGGCGAGCTAGCTCATCTTCGTTCAAAAAAGTGACTTGTTTACGGTGAACTCGAGCTAGTTCAATCTTATCAGCCGGCAGGGCAGAGATGTTACGTTTGGCGCAGTACTTTAGGAAGCTTCTGAGAGCTATCAGGTGATAATTGACCGTAATTCTTTGTAGCTCCTCGGCCGTGTTGGTACCCAGTCGGTTGAGCCACAAACGCCACTTCCGGACTAGTTCATCATCGATATCGGCAATTTTAATTTCACCGCCAAAATCGGCCAGCCGGGTTAGATAATGATCGTAGTTGGCGATGGTCTTCTGGGAACGATTCTGCTCAATTTCCAGATACTCCAAGAAGTCAGTTTTGACTTTTGAAAATAGCATAAGCTGATTATAACATTGTGCGACATTAGACTGGTTTGTCGAAGCAAGACTGATCTGTTAGAATGACCTAGAATAGCAAATAATTACCAAGAGGTTCTTACGTTTTATGACAAAATTACACCCGGCACTGCACTCCATCAGATTTCAACAAACTTTTTGCATGATTAAGCCTGATGGGGTCAGCCGCGGCTTAATAGGTGATATTATCTACCGCATTGAAAAATCCGGGCTTAAAATTGTGGCGCTTAGGATGGTGCAAGCCAGTCGAGTCCAAGCTCAAAAACATTATCCGCTGGAAGATCAGGTCTGGGTAGACCGTCTCGGCGAAAAAAGTTTGAATAGCTTTGAAAAATTGTCTATCACGCCGATGGAAATTTTGGGCACAGACGACAAAAGAGTGGTTGGTAAGCAAGTCAGTTCCTACCTCGTCGATTACTTAGTGTCTGGTCCGGTGGTCTGCATGGTTATCGAGGGTATCCAGGCCATCGATATGGTTAGGAAGTTAGCTGGACACACCTTACCCTATAAAGCTGATGTCGGCACCATAAGGGGTGACTACTCAGTTGATAGTCCATCAATTGCTAACGCTGAGAGCCGATCAATCCACAATTTGATTCATGCCAGCGAAAACGAAAAAGAGGCAGCCAACGAAATAAGCATCTGGTTTGGCGACGAAAAAACACATAGCTATCGTCGCACCGGCGAAGATGTTATGTATGAAAAGTACTATTAGTTGGCATAGAATAATATGGGTCCCCATAGTTCAATGGATAGAATAACTCCGTCCTAAGGAGCAGATCTGCGTTCGAATCGCGGTGGGGATACCAGTTACAGAGTGAGTCATGACTCACGAGTAAAGTTCCTGGTACAATACGCTTATGGCCGAAGACAAAGTTGAACAAAAATTAGTCAAATACTTCGATGGCCAATTTGATGACGAAGACGTTCTGTTAGTTTTTCGCCGCCACCCGATCGTGATGCGCAAGGGCCTGATTATCAGCTTAGCCTCGTGGTTAATCGGCCCAATCATCATTGTCATTCTGACCTACGTTAGGCCGAATAATCCACCAACCATGTTTGCCTTTTTTGTAGCTTTAGCAGCCAGCATTATAGTTGGCCTGATACTGCTGATACCATCTTGGATTAGCTGGTATTTCAGTATCTTTATAGTCACTACTCTGCGGTTTATCCAGATCACCCAGAAAGGTCTATTTCACAGTAGTTTCGCCGATATGAATCTGGCTCAGATCCAGCAGGTTAACTATGAGATATCTGGCATGCAGGAAACCATGCTGGGATTTGGTACAATAAAGATGCAGACCTATCTGGGTGAGTTGGTGATTCACGATGTTCATCATCCCGCCAAAACCCAGGGCAAAATTGTACGTATTTTGCGTGACCACGGCGTTTCACCAACCGAGCCGCCATTTAAGAAGATCGACGCCTGGGAGAACCAAGCAGAAGAAAAGTGAGTTTTATATTACTAACGTCAAACAAGTAAAAGGACTTTTTACTGACCTGAGAGAACGTGTGACTCCCAAGGCACCCGAACCGATTAGTGTTGAAGACGCGAAAGTGACAAATGAAACCATCGCGGCCCGTCGTGAAGAGGTTCTAGGTAGTGCCCGGAAGTTTATATATCCATTGCAGGCTTCTAAACACCGGATTGTAAAACTTTCTATCGGAATATTGATTACGGCCGTAATTGGCTTCTTTGCTTTTTGTACCCTCGAACTTTATAAATTTCAATCGACATCAAGCTTTATATACGGGGTGACTCAAGTTATCCCGTTCCCGGTGGCAGTGATTAACGGTAGAGATTTTGTATCGTACAACAGCTATCTGTTTGAGCTGCGTCACTACATGCATTATTACGAGACCCAGCAAAATGTTAACTTCGGCACTACTGCTGGCAAACAGCAGCTGGCCGTTTTTAAACAGCGTTCTTTAAGCCAAGCTCTGCAAAATGCCTACGTCAATCAACTCGCAACTACCAATAATCTGTCGATTAGTAATGGCGATATCGATAATGCTGTAGCCTTGGTCCGTTCGGAAAACCGTCTAGGGGCCAGTAATCAGGTTTTCCAAAACGTCCTGAATGAATTTTGGGGCTGGTCGATGAATGATTTTAGACATGAACTGAGCCAAGAGCTGTTGGCTCAAAAAGTAGTTAGTAAACTTGATACGCAAACCCACCAGAAGGCTAATCAAGCTCTGGCTGAGCTGAAACAAGGCGCGGATTTTGGCACTTTAGCTAAACAAGTTTCCGAAGATAGCTCGACTAGTGGTAATGGTGGAGCTTACGGCTTTTTAATCGACAGATCTAACGCAGATATTGCACCGCAGATCATTTCAGAGTTATTCCAACTCCAGGTAGGACAGTATTCGGGCATTATTAACACTGGTTATAGTCTAGAAATTGTTAAAGTATTATCTATTCAGGGCAGTGAAGTTCAGGCGGCTCATATATCATTCAACTTTCAACCGATTACTACCTACACGAATCCTCTACAGGCTAAAGAAAAGCCGCACCTATTCATAAACGTATAGCAAACTATCTCTAGTTCTTGATTGCTTTTTAAGAGATTGCTTGCTATCATGACCTCTGTTACTTAGCCAGTTTCAATGGGCTCGTAGTGAAGAGGCCTATCACGTCTCCCTGTCACGGAGAAGATCGCCGGTTCGAATCCGGTCGAGCCCGCCAAGCTACTTATGGTTACCATTCGTGGTTAAAAATCAGTGTTTCTACTTTTCAAATGCACTCGTAAAGAAATCAACCAATTTGAGATAAAGAATCTTTTGGTTTTTGGGTTTTTGTATGCCATGACCCTCATCTTTAAATAGTAATTTTTCGTATTTTATTTTATTAAGCTGAAGAACTTTTTCTACTTCATAAACATTACTTGGGGTAACATTAGGATCTCTTAGTCCTTGGATAATTATTAAACTACCGTGAATATTCTTTACATAGTTAATAGGAGATCGCTCCTTGTACTTTTCGGGTATATCCGATGGCTTACCACCGAACATTTCTTCACTGAAGGTTCTAAGATCTGGTCTTGTAGTCTTATAGTCAGTAATCAGATCGGTCATCCCGCAAATTGGGGCGGCAGCAGTTATTAAATCTACTGGGCAATGAGTTATTGCACACCAAGTCGAATACCCACCATAAGAAGTCCCAGTAATTCCTACTTTACCCTTAATAGCAATGCCAGCTTTTATTAGGGCCTTTACTCCTTCCACAATGTCCTCTTGTTCTTTACCGCCCCAACCATCTTTCTTTATAGCAATTTCAAAAGGTAACCCAAACCCAGTGCTTCCACGATAATTTGGACTTAATACATTAAAGCCTTGCGAAACAAAAAATTGGGTGACCGTATCCAAAGCATCTTCACTATGAGCGGTAGGACCGCCATGAACGTAAATTATTGTCCCTTTGGGAGC
>Ga0181520_10002055_pt1 | contig 38937 bp, 29 predicted proteins | sample PEATcosm2014_Bin_29_FD_132451 | JGI IMG/M metagenome (GOLD analysis project Ga0181520, IMG submission 132451) | Peatland microbial communities from MTU Mesocosm Facility, Houghton, MI, USA - PEATcosm2014_Bin02_30_metaG | ecosystem: Environmental > Terrestrial > Soil > Wetlands > Peat | place... | reverse complement strand
TACGCAGGCTAACTGATAACTCGGAACGCCATCACGCCGCCATACGACAAAGTCACCAAAGTCTCGGCCAGCAACAAAGCGCTGCGGACCAAGATTTAAGTCATCGAATTCGATGGCTTCACCGTCGGGGACGCGGAAGCGCCAGTTGAAATTGCCTGGCTCGGTGATTTCGCGCGCAGCGGAATTGGGCGGCATGGTGACTAGAGCGGCGCGGCATGTGCCGGGATAGACAGGCTCGTCGTCGAGAGGCTCCTGTTCCTGTTGTATGCCTTCATGCGGCGCGCTGAGCGCGGCTTCGAGATCTTTGCGCGAACAGCGACAGGGGAAGAGAAAACCGCCGCGGAGCAGCTTGCGCCATGCGTCGAGATAGATTGCGCGGCGTAGGCTTTGCTGGTACGGCGCATACGGACCGCAGAGAAGCGGTCCTTCGTGCCAGTGAATTCCCAGCCAGCGCAGGTCTTCGAGGGCGGCGTCGGCGTACTCAGCGCGGCTGCGGTCGGGGTCCAGATCTTCCATGCGCATGACCAGAGTGCCGCCGGCGTCGCGTGCCCGCTCAAAGGCCGTCCAGAAGGTGCGCGCGTGGCCCACGTGCAAAAAGCCCGTGGGCGAGGGCGCAAGACGGCCGCGATAACTCGATGGCGGCGATGAGGACGGGCTGGCCATACGAATATAAGTGTAGCCACCCGCGGGGACTGGACGTCCAGGCGGGCGGCGCTTGCGCGCCAGAAGGATTGTGGTTTAACTGTCTTTCCGCGAAAAATAAAATAACAATGGCTGGGGTACATGGCGTTAAGATAATGCTAGTTTCGGATAACTCATATCGGCTACGCTAATCAATCGAGGCAAAATATAGTGCGTTGTTTGACTGCGTATGAGTTAATGCCGACAGACGCACCAGCGACTCGACGGGATATGGCGAGCGCCGAAGATTGAATTCGCGAACGGAGGAGATTCATGCATTACGATCAGGTCAAGAACCTATTTCCAATGGCCTTGCAGTTGTTGCTGTGGCAAATACCTTACATGCTGGTGTATATTGCCGGGTTTGTCGTTGCATTGGTTAATTGGCGGAGATACCCGAAGCCTAGCCTCCTGGTGGTTATTGCAACGTCGGTATCATTCGTAGTCAGCATCGTGTGGGCGTTTGCATTTGCATTTGTTTGGTACTTGCGGACATCACAGGGCTGGACCATAAAGACATACGGATTTATCAACTCAGCACTGAGTATAACCCATACCATTCTTGGTGCGGGCGCGTTGAGCCTGTTTCTATTTGCGGTATATATAGGACGGAGAAGCGAGCTAACAGCCGGGGAGCAGGCGAGCCAGGGAGTACGGAGGGTATCACTGCCACTCTATGTCAGCTCGATTGCCGTTGGCCAGTTACTGGGAGGACCGCTCTTTTTGTTCGGGGTGATCTTGTTCGCGATCAGTAGTAACTCCTACTCAAGCGATAGCTCAAGCATCGTATACGGCTTGATGATCGCAGTGGGAGTGATACTGATGCTCACGGCTTCCATTCTGTATCTGGTTCTGATTTACAAGGCATGGGAAAGCATTCAAGACGGATATGCAAGAACCACTCCAGGTCAGGCGGTGGGGTTTTTGTTTATTCCGTTTTATAACTTCTATTGGATATTCCAGGCGATACCTGGCTTCGCGGACGACTACAATGCTTATCTGATTCGCGCGAAGATCTCCGCTCCGCCGCTGGACAAAGGACTCTTGCAGGCCCAGGCAATTCTACAGGTGCTCAGTGCCATTCCATATTTAGGAATGATTTTTGCGCTGGCATTGATGCCGATTAATTGCATTGTCGCGGCAAAAATCTGTACGGCCATCAACGCGCTGCCGGAAACCGCGGCATCAGCGACGCCGGCGTAATCACTTATGAGCTGACTTGTCCGTGAAGCTTCCCATCTTGTTTGGCCGGGCGTGCAAGAAGCCCGCGGGCGAGGGTGCGAGAAGGTCGCGATAGACGGGCAATGCCGTAGAAAAAGCTGGCCATGCTGGTTAACAATGTAGCTAGCATGGCCAGTGTTGCAAAGTGAGAGTTTGCCGCGGGATGTGTGTTATTGCGATTCATTCCCTCTGTCAGCGTTATTGCCGTGATGATGCTCGTAATTACCGAGTTGATTGTTCAATTGATCGGGATCGACTGAGACTTGCACTATATCGAGTTCGTGGCCGTCGAGATCCACCACAAACATTCCCATTCGTTTGCCCTCGGGATGCACGAAGATCAGTGTCTGCTCATTGCCTGTGCGGCCGGTTTCGCGGATCATGCGATGCCAATCCGGGCCAAGCTTCTGCTCGACCATGCGGTTCAACTCGCCGCCATCCACCGGCGCGGCGAAGTGCTCGAACTCCGCCACGTGAATGTTGCTCACACCCGCTTGCGTAGCTTTGCCGGCAACCAGGCTGATGAGGCTCATGAAGGGAATTCGCGTAGCCCGCACATGATAGCGGCTCTCGATGGAGCTTACGACGCCATCAAACCCGCCTTCGCCGCCGGCCAGCACAGTCACTGGTATCAGCAGTGCCGCAAATACAATGAGGAAAATCAATAGACGTTTCATTGCTGGCCATCCTTCTTGTCTTTGGTTTTAAACTCAACGCCACCCAGAGCGGAGTCCAGTCCGCTGATGTTCTTGAGCTTGCTCAGGTCTTCCAGGCGGATGGGGCCAAGAATCAGCACGATGGATACCTCCTTCGGTTCTACATCCAAGATGAACATGCCGACTGTTTTGCCGTTAGCCATCTTCACCATCACGTCGGTGGACTCGCCGGTTTTGCGGACACGTTCCCGCACAATCGACGACCACTCGGCGCTCTCGTAGTACTTGCGCAGTTGCTCGATCTGCCCGGTGTCGAATTGCCCTTCCTTGTCGAACTCATAATCGCGGACGTAGATGCCCTCCAAACCGTCGATCAGTTGCCGGGTTTCGGCTTTGTCCTTGTCTTTGCCATTCATGAAACTGGAGGCAAATGCCAAAGTGTTCTTGTCCAGCGTGACCTCGTCGACACTGGAGGCGCGCGCGGCCAATTCCTTTTCGATAGGAGAAGGCGCGGGTAATTGCGTGGCTTGCGCAAGAGCGGGCAGAGACAGCGCGGCTGCCGCGAAGATAAAAGTGATGATGCGGTTTTTCATGAAGGCTCTCCTTATTTCTGGTTGGCGCGGCCGTGAGCCGCAAGTTGCTGATTCATGTGGTTGAGCGCGTGATTGGTGATGCGCAGAGCGAGCAGAACTTGCTGACGGGCTGCTTCGCCCTTGCGTTGCCGCTCTCGCTGATGCCAGGCAAAGCCGCCACTGAGCAGAAGAGTAAGAACAAGAACAGCAGCGAGACGTTGCCAGAGATGGGCATGGCTTTGCGGGGCTCGAGAGCGCCGGTTCCGCAGAATTCGGTTTTTCAGGCTGGGCGGCGCGGGCTGACGCGCAAAGGCCTGCCGAAGTTCCTGCTCAAACTCATCCATAGGCTCAAACTCCACGCGCGTACTCCTTTTCGCGAACGTACTCTTTCAAATGGACTGCTGCCTTGGCGCGGAGCAGCTTCAGGCCGCGTTGCAGATGGCTCTTGACCGTGGCCACAGGCGCGTCGAGCGTGGCCGCAATCTCCTCCGGTGTAAGGTCCTCCTGGTAGCGGAGAAGCAAAGCCGCGCGCTGCGGCTCGGGCAAGGTCGCCAGCAGGTCTTCCAGGCGCCCACCCAGCGAAGATATTCGGGGCTCAGGCTGAAGGCCGTGATGCTCTTTTATCTCGACCCACAGGTCCAGTCCGCGCACCTTGCGCCGCCGTAGCGCATCCGCCGAGCGGCTTATGGCCACACGGCGCAGCCAGAAGCATGCATGCGCGGCGGATTCGATCTTGTCCAGATGACGGTCCAGCTCGAGAAAAACATCCTGGGCAATCTCCTCGGCGAGTCCGCGGTCGCCGGTCATGCGCAGGGCGAGCGAGAAGACCATCGACTGGTGCTCGTCCACGAGTTGTTCAAAGTCCGGCTTCCAGTCGTGGGCCATGGGTTTCGCTTCTACTCTCTTATCCGCAAAAAAACGAAGACGGGGATGCAGAGAGTACGCAATTCGACTGAAAAAGTTGCAATCGCACATGAAAAGGCCGGAGCATTTAGCTCCGGCCTTTTTGGGGTCAATCTAAAAGCCAGTCTACAGACTTTGCGGCACGGTCAGCTCCACGGTTTGCCCTTTGCGCCATACGCGGAAGCTAGAGGCAGCGCCGCTACGGACGGTCTGGACAAACTGCTGCATATTGCCGACATCCGCGCCGTTCAACTGGAGAATCACATCGCCGGCAAGAATGCCCATGGTGTCTGCCAGGCTTCCATTTTCCACGCTGACGACGACGAGGCCTTGAGCTTTGGTTAACTGAAGGGGCGTCATGTCGTCCTGAATGACGGGGCGAACCTGAAAGCCGAGGTGAACGCCAGAGGGCGGCGCAACTGGAGCAGGAGCAGCGGAAGGCTCAGCAGCGTTTTGCTGTGCTGGGTTGGTGACCTGCTGGCGCAACTGAGCGGCAGGGACGTTGGGGTGAGGAAAACTCATATCGACGGTCAGAGGGCCGCTTTTGCGCAGAATCTCCGCACGCACCACGCCGCCCTGCGGCTTGGTGATGGCCTCGGCGAAGGCCGCTCCAAATGTTTGTTGCGTACAAGCCTGGCCGTTGACGGTGTGCACAACATCATTCTCCTGAACGCCAGCTTTCTCAGCGGGTCCATCCGCATCCACTTCACGAACCAGGCAGCCGGTTTGTCCGGGATGCTTGCGCTGTTCCTTATCCGACATCGGCCCTAAGGCCATGCTGAAGGACATGTTCAGATTCTTGCCGTAGGCCACCGCCAAAGTCGCCAACGCATCGGCAACCTGATGAGCGGTTCCCTCGTCAGAGACGCAGATGATTCCATTTCCGGACTCTTTGCCCATGGGATACACGCACCAGGGGGTTGGGGAGTAAGCGGTGTTCCTTATCTCAAAGTACTCAATGTTCGCATAGGCGATCGAAGCTACAGAATCCTGCGTGTAGGGGGTGGAGATGGAGGTTAATCCGAGCAGGCCCTGGGGCACATCCTTCACGCCGCTCTCGGTAAAGAACAGGTTGATCCCCAGTTCGTTCTGGGTGAAATTCGTCAGCGTGTAATGGGTCGACGCCGAGTACCAGCCTGCGGGGGCAAAGTGCGGAGAGAGGAATTGCAGGCGGCTGGCTGCCTGATCGACTCTAGCCATGTAATGCGGCTGATACCAATGTGTATTTCGCGTCAGCGAGAAGGCCGGCGAAAGAAGAGTAAAGCATAACGCTACCGTGAAGAAAGTGCCGCGTCGAGACATATTCAATCCACCCTTCTGAGCGCTGCCAGGTCTTAAGCCTTAAATGACTCCGTCATCTACAGGCAATGCTGGGGAGAGTGCAGCGCCGCTGGTGGTGAAGAATCTCGCCCGGAATGGCTCGCCTTATATTTTATCGCTTTAGGGTTAGAGGTTAATGCCAAGAACAGGAATGCACGGATTAGAACATCTCCGGAATAGTGTGGAAGGCTATGCGCGTGGGGGCGGCTCTGAAAGCGGTGAGCATGGTGGCAGGGGCGAGGGTGCTGAGTCCGTACTTACTGTTCAGCGCGTCCATGGCGGCGACGAGGCGCGCGCGATTCTGCTCTTGCTCCGAGCCTTCGAAGAGACTCAGTGTGTGCAGATGGTCGGGGACAAGGCCGTTCAGATGCACGCCGATGAAGTAGGGCTTCTGGTAAGCGGCGCTGGTGGGGCGCGAGGCCCACAGACGGCTGAGGGCGGCGATCAGCGTGAGGTTGTCCTGGCACTCGGTGAGTTTAATCTCGCCCTTCCATCCTCGCGTGGGCATGCCGAAGCGGCTCATGGGTTTCTTTTCACTGCGGGGCACGGCAAAGCCGATGACCAGCCCGATGCTGCTGGCCCACAAACCGTTAGCGCGAAGACGCATGGCCACCTTGTGCAGCAGCTTGTGCGCCACCGCCCAGGCTTTTTCCGGGGTGCGCATCTCGGGCGCGAGCACGTGCTGGTGGCTCATCGACTTGAGGTGCTCGGCCTCGTCCATGTCGAAGTCCTCGCCGCGGAGCCAGTGACCCAGCCGCGAGCCCAGCACTGAACCCCAAACCTCGCCGGTCTGGTCGCAGTCGAGGGCCAGCAGTTGGTCCATGGTTTGAATGCCCTTTTCGTTGAGCCGCTTCTCCATGCGCGAACCAATTCCCGGCAAGGCGCGCAGCTTGAGCTGGCGCAAGGCTTCGGGCAGAATGTCGAGCGGAAGCGCCACCAGGCCGTCGGGCTTCTCCATGTCGCTGGCCACCTTGGCCAGGTAACGGTTGGTGGCCAGGCCGACGGAACTGCGCATCATGGGGCCGACGCGCTCCAGGATGCTCCGCTTCACCTTCCGGCCAAGCTCCATGGCCGCCAGCAGGGGCCGCTCCCGGCCCATCAGGCGGCAGGCCATCTCGTCGACCGAGAGCACCGCCGTCACCGGCAGGCAGCTCTCGACGGCCTCGACGATGCGGTGATGGTACTGGACATAAAGCTCGTGCCGCGCCTCGACCAGCACCAGGCCAGGGCAGAGCAGCTTGGCGTCGGCGACGGCGGTGCCGGTTTTGACGCCGAATGCTTTTGCCTCGTAACTTGCTGCAAGGCAACAGGTTGTATCGGCCATCATGGGCACAATGGCTATCGGGCGGCCGCGCAGCTCGGGGCGTGTGTCCTGCTCCACCGAGGCAAAATAGGAGTTCATATCGACAAAGAGCCAGTTGAGCCGCTGGCCGTCGTCCGGGCGGGTATCCGGCGGTTGGGGAGCGCAGGCCGACGCCGACTGTCGCTGTTCCGGCCACTCCTCAGATTCGGGAGACGGATTGGGAGTGGTTGCCATATCGGATTATATTCGCCTTTTATTCCCCTAAAAGCAAGTGGAAAAACTAAAAAATCGTCGATAATATTTTTGACGATCCTGAACCCGGACCCGAAAAATGCGTCAAAATAGGTGAGCAAGCGGGTCCATACAACGGCAGTGTTTCTGGAAGATGTTGTAGTTGGTGAATGACGATGGACAGCCTGGTGCAATGGTTTATGGCCTATGAAAACGCCGTCGCCTTCCTGGTTACGCTGGGAGTGGCGTTGCTCCTCGTCTGCTGCCTGGAGTGCGTGACTTCTCCGCCTCGCGATAAGGACGACATCTTCAATCGCCATACGGTTTAGGGGCGGCGCGAAGAACACTATGCCTACTTCCTCGTGTCTCGGTGTCTAACTAAAGATATGAGATTTTCTTTATCGTGCGCATTGCTGCTGTTCGCTTCAGTTGCTCAAGGTCAGGCATCACCCAAACTTCCCTGTGACTTCTCCGGTGAGCTGCTGCGCAACAGTCAAGGTAAAATTATTCTCTTCACGTCAGAGGAGATGAAGGAACGGGCAACTCACAAGGTTGACCTGGATGCGTCTATCAGGCGCATGGATTTTCGCAGCATGGCTATCGTTGACGTTCTCGTTGGCTCCTCAGGCGAAGTCGTTTGCGACAAAGGCCTGATTGAAATTCCATTGAGTGGCAAACCGGTTGAAACTGCTTTGCGATCATGGAAATTCAAACCTAAGAAACAGAACGGCAGGCCAGTTGCCTATCTTGGCCGCCTAGAATTTATGCTCTGCAATGTGGATTGTGGCGAGGAAGCTTTCGGCGTATCGCTACTGAAGTAACTTCCTCGACAGTTGGCGCAAAAGCATTGGCATTCGAACGAAATTACAGCGCACTCATTGAACCGCTGGTTTCAGATACATCTCAAAGTGCGCCAGAATGCGGTTGAACAGATGCTGGCGCACATCCGGGCCGGCGATGGAGTGCGTCTTGCGCGGATAGATTTGCAAATCGTAGGGAATGTCCGCTTCAATCAATCTCTGCACAAACTGCACCGAGTTTTCCATATGCACGTTGTCGTCGCCGGTGCCATGCGCTATGAGCAGCCGGCCCTTCAGGTTGGCCGCCGAGTTGACGACCGCAAACTGCTTGTAAACGCTGGAGAACTCCGCTGGCTGACCCATGGTGCGCTCGGTATAAACCGAGTCGTAGTTGCGCCAGTCGGTCACCGGCGCTACGGCAACCCCGGCGCGGAAGCGATCGGAGTGCGTCATGGCGTAGAGCGTAAAGGTTCCGCCCCAGCTCCATCCCCACCAGCCGAGGCGTTTGGGGTCGAGTTGCGGATAGCGGACCAGCACCGCGTCCACCACGGTCAGTTGATCCTCTAACTGCACAGCGCCGGAGTTATGCCAGGCGGCCTGGGCAAAGGCGCGCCCGCGGCCGCCCATGCCGCGGTTATCGGCGTGCAGCACCGCATAGCCGTGCTGCGCGAGCAACTCATCGAAGAGCAGGCCGTCGCCCCAGCGATTGACCACCGTTGCTGCGCCCGGCCCTCCATAGGGATTCACAATTAGCGGGACAGAGGCTGGAGCCGCTCCCTCGGGCAGCAGCAGCGTGGCATAGAGTGTTGTGCCGTCGTGGGCCTTCACCTCGATTTGCTGCGGCGCGCGCAAGTGGTAAGGCTCCAGAGCGCGCGTCGCCCAGAGAAGATTGCACTTGCCCGCCTCCGCGCATAGCCGGATTGTTGGCGGCTCCATGCGCGACGATTGCCGCTCCACAAATGCGCTGCCCACAGGTGCAAAGATGGCCACATGCGTTCCCGAGCTCGCGGTCAACTGCTTCCGCTCGCCCGCAAAGTTGACCTGCCACAACTGCTGATCGAGTTGACTGCCTTCGTTCGAGGCGTAGTCAATCATTTTGCCCGGCAGGACTACGCGGAAGACGTCGCCCACCTCGAAATCGCCTTGGGTCAGTTGCCGCTCTAGTTTGGCTGTGGCGTGAACCGGATCGGCTTGGTCATAGTTATAGAGATACAGATGGGTATGCCCGTCGGCCCAGTTTGTCAGCACGATGCTTCCGTTGCCCACCCAAACGTCGTACTTGTCATTGATAAACTTGTCGTCTGTTAGTTGCAGCACGACGTGCGCCTGCCCCGTTTCGGCGTCAGCAAAATAAAGATCGCGATGCTGTTGGTCGCGGGTCAGCGTTTCGATCCAAATGGTTTTTGCGTCCACCCAGCCAAAGCGCGGAATGTAATCTTGTCCTGCGCGAATGGGCAGAGTGGCCCAGACCGTCTTGCCGCCGCCAGCGCTGACCACGCCGACGCGGACAGCCGGATTGGGGTCGCCCGGCTGCGGATAGCGCTGCACCTCCACTGTTGCGTGTGTCGGAATCCAGTCGGAAATGGGATACACCGGTACATCGGCCTCGTTCATCTCCAGATAGGCAAGCTGCTTTGAATCCGGCGACCAGAAATAATTGCTGCGCACGTCCAGCTCTTCTTCGTAAACCCAATCCACTTCGCCGTTGAGTGTGGTCTTCACGGGAGCGGGAGCCACCATGGTCATCGGCGTGACAGGATCTTTGAGCCGCACTACTGCCAGTCCGTGCTCGCGAATGAAAGAGATCGAATTGCCGTCGGGCGAAAACTTGGGATCGTCGCCCGAGGCCTCGCCTGTCGAAGCCACCTCGACGCCCGCGCGCGTGTGCAGGTCATAGAGCCACAGGTGGCCAGTCATGTCGAAGAGCAGGCGAGCCGAATCTGGCGCCCAAAGGTAGCTGGCCATCTTGTAGCGCTCGCGATGGTCGCGGTCCTGCTCCGATGCGCCGGCGCCGCTGAACGAGGCCAGCCGGGCGCGATTCACGATTACGTACGCATCGTCAGAGCCGGGCTCCATCTCCGACAGTTCGCCGGCCACCATGAAGGTGAGGTGCTTGCCGTCCGGCGACCAGGCCAGCCCCTCGGGCTGCATCCCAATCAGCGGGCCGTGCCCGTAGATCGCATCCACAGTGAGAGGTTTGGCCGGCTGCTGGCCGGCCAAAGATAGCGTTTCAAAAGGAAGAGCAAGCAAGCAGAAGAGCAAAAGAGCGGATGTGCGAGTCAAGAAGAATTCCTCCAGGAGTGGAGCGCGGCGTAGCGGAAAAGCGGTCCGCCAATCAATAACTATAACTCCGTGCCCCACTCCGCGATGACGCGCAAGCAATGCGCTTACCGCTCTGCCGCCGCTCTCCTGCGATGGGCTCTCAGAAACTGGCGCACTATTCTCCATAGCAATTGCACACCGATGACGACGCAGAGGAACAGCGTAACCCGGTAGATCGCCATGTTGATGGAATCAAGCGCGCCACCGTAGCGCGCCATGTCCAGCGCGGGATGCTTGAGCAGGACATAAGCATGATCCCGCGCGGCGAAGAGCAGAATATCAAGCGGGATCAATCCCAGGGCCGACATCACAATGCGCTCCGCGTTCTGCCGCTGCCACTTTCCGAGATACAAGGCAATACAGCGCCAGATCAGTTGCAACACGTTCAGCGCCACTACCCACCAGTAGACATGTATCCAGACAGGACCCAATTGGAAGGGTAAGGCGCTCATGTAAGCCGCACCCGGTCCCAACAGCAAATATGGGTGATGAGGGAAGAGCAGAAACCAAATCAGAAATAGAGCGCCAAAGACCACTTCGGCAACGGCGTGTGCGTACGTGCGCTGCTTCCCTCCATGCGCAGCTTCCTTCACCACCGGGGGCAGAGCACTGGGCGACCAATTGACGGAGGAAAGAGCGGACTTGTTGAACTTCTCCGGGTAATGCGTGGCCGCGAATTCGAGCGCCGCAAAGATGAGTGTGACCCACGCGGCTGCCGTCATCAGAACGACAGGCACGCGCAGCGCCGCTTCCAGCACGTCCATCCAACTGGGGGTCAGAGTGGCAATCAGCACCGCGCTCACCACCGTGTAGATGATTGCAGCCCAGAAGAAAACCATTCTCAGCACAAACCAGTACGTGGGAAAAATGGCTGGGCCGATCAGATATTGCTGCGGCTGATAGCGCGCGGCGACCCGCATCGGCGGCCCGATCTGCCGGAGCCAATCTTCTGTTTCGGCTGGGTTGAGCGGCCGTCCCAGCTCGGCTTCTTTATCCTCAAGCTGCGACTCCAGGTTGGCCCGGAGTTCGGCGAGGATGTCGTCCTGCCGCTGCCAGGGCAGATGCTTTTTTACGGCTTGCAAATAACGATCGAGTAAATCCATGGCGTTCTCCTTTGCTCCTTACAGCATGTTGTCTATGGATGCGTTGATGGCTTGCCACTCCTTGAGCAACTTGACGAAGATCACTTCGCCGTCGCCGGAGAGGCGGTAGAACCGCTTATTGCGTTTGTCTTCTTCGCGCCATTCGCTGCTCAGCAGCCCTTGAGTTTCCAGGCGCCGCAACAACGGGTAGAGTGTGCTTTCGTCGATTTCCAGCCCACGTTCAGCCAAGGCCTTGCGCAGCGTGTATCCGTAATGCTCCTGGCGAAGTTGCGCCAAAACTGCCAATGTCAGGCAGCCGCGCCGCAGCTCCAGGCGAAGGTTCTCAAAGATGTTTTCTGTGATGGTCATGGTGTACCTCAAACACTGTACTATACACACTGTATAGCATACAGTGTGTGATGTCAAGTACTTTTTCAAATATTTTTTCCACATTTAGGATCTCCTGCAAAGAGCCGCTATTTGGCCTTCTCTTGATTTCGGTAGGATGGGTGACGAAAGCGGACTCATCGTATGGCAGCACAATGACTTGCGCCACGTGGCCCAAGCGGTATATCTTCCGTTTCATGCATTGGTCATCCCCACAAGAACGGCGCTCACTGGGCCAGGCGCGGCGCAAGCAGGTAGGCCGCCAGCAACACAGCGAACTGAAACCCAAGGCGCGGCAGACTCCAGCTCTCGACCTTGTCGCCCGCTCGATGCACGGTCGTGTGCCCGCGCTCATCCAGCTCAAATACCAATTGATGGCCGTGTCGCCCTTCGGCTACTTCCGCGGCGCGGTGCCGGTGATGGCCGCCGACCTGAGTGTGCTGCCGTCGACCGGCATTGTTTGCCAGCTTTGCGGCGACGCCCACGTGCGCAACCTGGGCGCCTTTGCCGCGCCCGACGGGCGGCTGGTTTTTGACATCAACGACTTTGACGAGACCATTCGCGGGCCGTTTGAGTGGGACCTGAAACGCATGGCGGCATCGCTGGTGCTGGCGGGGCGCGAATCCGGACACAAGGAAGTCTCTGCGCGTGCGGCCGTGGAAAAATTTGTTGCTCGCTACGCCGTCCAGATGCGCGCCTTTGCCAAGATGCCCTTGCTTGAAGTGGCGCATTTTCAAGTTCACCGCATCGAAGAGGTTGCTCCGGTGCATGATGCGCTGATGAAGGCCGAGCGGTCCACGCCGCAGCACACGCTGGAGAAGTTGACCGAACTGGCCTCCGAGAAACACGATGCGCCGCGGCGCTTCATCGAGTCGGAGCCCATGCTGACTCGCGTCACAGGGCGGCAGGCCGAGGCGGTGCTGGCTGCGCTGGGAGATTATCGCGAGATGCTGGAGCCGCAGCGGCAACATCTGTTGTCGCTGTATCGCCCTGTGGACGTGGCTTTCAAAGTGGTCGGCACAGGCTCAGTGGGTCTGCGCGATTATTGCATTTACTTCGAAGGCAACGGGGCCAAGGACCCGCTGTTTTTGCAGATCAAGGAGGAGCCGGCCTCCGGTTACGCGCCTTATCTGCACGATGCCGCGCCGCCTCGCCACAACGGCCAGCGCGTGGCCGAAGGCCAGAAGGCAATGCAGGTGCAGTCGGACCCGTTTCTCGGCTGGACGAACATCGCCGGGCGCGATTATTTGGTGCGGCAATTGAACGACCACAAGGGCTCTATTGAATTGGATGACTTGGAAGGCAGCGGCTTGGAGGCTTATGGCGAGGTCTGCGGCGAACTGCTGGCTCGCGGCCACGCCCGTTCGAGCGACCCGCTGATTTTGTCCGGCTACATCGGCTCTGGTGATGGTTTCGCTGAGGCTCTGGCGAAATTCGGCGCTGCCTACGCGGATCAGACAGAGAAGGATTGGAACGAGTTGAAGCGGTCGGGCAAAGCTGACAAGAAGCAGTAAATATTATTTGCTGCGACTTATTGATAGGTTCACGGCGCTCTATCGTTTTCACAAGTGCGTGAATATAGATAGGGCACCATGTATTTCACTCTAACAAACTAATAGGGGTACCTCATCGGTGAGGTTCAGGATAGGTTACTACTTAGAATTTTTAAGTCTTCGCAACATCTCCTTCAAATCAGTGTTAGTACACATGAACGTATCACTCATGGCCACTCCCGACCTGAGGGAAAGAGATGAATGTCATGTGTTGTTCTTATCGCCGTATTTTGTTTCTGCTTCTACCCGTCTTTTGCTTGTTGCTTGCCGGTTGCTTAGGCTTCCCTGGCGGGTCACAATATAAGTTTTCAACCAATGTTATCGTCATCGCTCCCGCTACTAGTGTTACGGAAGGCCAGCCAGTAACCTTGGAGGCTGATATAGCCGGTGGGACTAACGCGAGCGGAACGGTAACCTTTTATAACGGATCGAACGCAATCGGTACCGCGCAGGTCGGCGTCAGCCCATATTCCTTGAATGGATTCGCAGAGCTTTCGGCTACATTCTCTTCCAGCGGCGTGCAGAGCATCACCGCGAAATATAGCGGGGACCAGTTTAATTCATCAAGTACATCCCCGCCCATCTCGATTGGCGTGTACAGCAATAACTTGTCAACCTCATCGCTGACTCTTCAGGCCTCCACCACCACTCCGCAATACCTAACTAATGTAAACTTAACGGCTACGGTCTCTCCCTCGGTCGCTACGGGCACGGTCACCTTTTATAACGGTTCGACCAATATCGGCAGCACTGCCGTCAATGGCGGCACTGCCAGTGTGACAACTTCGTTTTCCGCGGGAGGCACATATACACTGCACGCAGTCTATTCCGGCGACTATAACTATCTTTCCAGCACCTCGAATTCACTCATCATGAATGTCAGCGGCCCGCTGGTGACCGCGACCACTCTGTATACAGGAGCCAGCTCTATCCTTAAAGGCGACAGCATCACTTTGTATGCCTATCTCCATCCTGCCACAGCCACTGGCACGGTTACGTTTTATAGCGGATCGACTGCGATTGGCACAGCGAACGTAAATGCGGGTGTAGCCACGCTGACTACCACGATTGCCAACTCGGGCGAGATCACCTTGAAAGCAATCTTTGCCGGAAACGCTTCATGGGAGACGAGCACATCGAATCAGATTTCTCTCTTCGTTTCTGGCAACACTCCTGACACCGTCGTGCTGCAAGTTAATCCTTCCTCGCTGATCATCGGCTACTCCGCGACGCTGACGGCCACTGTTTCATCAGCCGCAGCGACAGGCACGGTAGTCTTTTATGACGGCAGCAGCGAGATCGGCATGTGCACGGTTGCCGGGGACACGTGCACGCTCGTGAATACCTTTATGAGTGCGGGATCCCAGAGCCTTACGGCCGTTTATAGCGGAGATACAACGTATATCCCGAACACCAGCAGTCCCGTTACACTTAGCGTCAGCAATCCGGGACCAACGCCAACCACGACCACGCTAAGGCTGAGTGAAACCTCAGGCTTCACCGGAGATCGGGTCACGCTGATAGCCACCGTCGATCCTCCAGCGGCGACCGGGCAAGTAAGTTTTTACGATAACGGCAGCTTTCTGCAAAGTGTGGCGCTTTCGTCAGGCTCGGCCGCCTGGTCGCAGGTCTTCTGGCAGGCTGGCGACAACAGCATCACCGCGGTTTATGACGGAGACACTACATACTCTTCGAGCACGTCAAGCACGCAGGTTCTGATGCTCTACGATAACTCTGACTAATCTCAACAATCCACAGACGGAATGACCACCTGTCCGAGCGCCTGACACTTTGGCGGTTGGCGCAGGTGGTCATAATTAAAACTTTGTGTCCAATCTTGATGGCAGGCGGGAAACCTATCCATATTTTTATGCTCTACCCGCGAACTCCCGCGTCTCGGTGTAGACCTTCACCTTTTCGCCCACCTGAATGTAGAGCGGAGCCTTGATCTCCAGGCCGGTTTGGAGGCGGGCGAGCTTGGTGACGTTGCCGCTGGTGTCGCCGCGCGCGCCGCCCTCGGTGTATACCACCTCCAACTCGACCTTCTCGGGCAACAGCAGGCCGATAGGATTGCCGTTGAACTTGTGCAGTTGGATGATTACGCCCTCGACGAGCAGTTCCAGGGCATTGCCCATCATGTTGCTGTTGAGGGTATGCGTCTCGAAGCTCTCCTGGTCCATGAAGTGCGAGCCTTCGCCGTCCGTGTAGAGATACGAGGCTTCGACCAGCTCCAGATCCGGCTCCTTGAAGCGCTCGCCGGCTTTGAAGGTCTTATCGAAAACCGCCTGGGTGAGCAGGTTGCGCATCTTGAGGCGGACGAGCGTTTGGCCGCCGCGCGCCGTGGGCGTGGAAACCTCGGCGTCCATGCAGTAGTAGGGGGTGTTCTCAAACTCGAAGTACATCTTGCGCTTGACGGTAATCGCTTCCAGCAGTGCGGCCATGGATTCCTCAAAAAATCAGACATTCGCAGCCGAAAAGCGCGTGTGTGCTCGTTCGGCTCCCTATTCATTATAGGAGGACGATGTCTCTCCGCGCTTGCTCCTTTTATCTGCCAGCCGCATCTAATTAATGAGCCCGCAAATGCGGGCATCTCTTAGAGAAGAACGAGAACGACATGGCGCGTGAACTGCTTACCGCACGACTGGAACGCAAAGACTGCATCTCTGAAGTTGCCCAGTGCTACCACTTTGTCTTTGTCATCGACGAGGTGGCGAGCTTTCCCTATGCCGCGGGGCAGTTCGTCAGTGCCGTGGCGCTGGACGCCAAAGGCAAGCTGCAGACGCGCGCCTACTCGATAGCCTCGGCCGCCAACGGCAACAGATTTGAGTTATGCGTGAATCGTGTCGAGGAGGGATTTTTTTCCAACCACTTGGCCGACCTGCCCGACTTGCCCATCGGGGCAGAGATTCAAATGCATGGGCCGCACGGACACTTCATCCTTCACGAGCCCATCACCGACTCGATTCTTGTGGCCACCGGCACAGGCATCGCGCCCATGCGCGGCTATCTGCAATGGCTGTTTCCAGAGGGTGGGCCGGATCGCAGCAACGGCAAGCAGATCTGGCTGGTCTACGGCACGCGCCACGAGAGCGATATCTACTATCAGGCCGAGTTCGAGGCGTTGGAGCGCCGCGTGCCGAACTTTCATTACCTGCCCACTCTGAGCCGCGCACTGGATAGCTGGGCTGGGTTGCGCGGTTACGTGCAGGAGCACATGGCCAGGATTATCGAAGAGCGCGCCGCGCGGCTGGGGCAGACGCTGCCTATGCCCCCGGCTGATCCCGCGCTGCCAGCCTCGGAATTGAACTTCGACATCTACGCCTACATTTGCGGACTGAATGAGATGGTCTCAAGCGTGCGCGAGCGGTTGAGCGGATTCGGCTGGCACAAGAAGCAGATTGTCTTTGAGCGATACGACTGAAGCCGCTACAGATCGAAGAGTTGCTGCAATCGCCGAGGTCACGATAACAAGAGATCCAGGCTACGGTTGAGGCGCCTTCGCGGGCTCATCCACCTTCGCTCCATCGGGGTTGGGCTCAGGCGAAGGAGTCTCCGCTGCGGCCTCATCTCCCGTGAGCATGCGGGTCTCTGCGCGAAACAGGTGATAGTGGGTAAAGAGCGTGTCGTTGATGCGCATCCGGAAAGGAGTGGCTTCGGCAGCATTGGCTTGCTTGATGAATAATCCAAAATTAGCTTCTGAAGTTTGGACCGGATTCCGGACTACGGAGAGGGCCACGCTTTTCAACGGACAAATGTAGTTTCTTTGTCCGATCTCCATGGGACCATATTCAACCAGAAGGTCAGCCCTGACATTTTGGCCGGACGGTTCGAGATCGGTCAGCACTGTGATGCGCAAGATGGATCCATCTGCCGGGTTGGCCGCGATCTCGCCATGATAAGCGGGAAACTCCTGCCGCGTCTTCGTAAAGTCCGGAGAAAAGACGCTGAAGTGTGAGGATTCCTTGGCAACCGAATAACGGAAGACCGCAATGAGCCCTGATGAACCTTGCTCCCAGTGGCTCCAGGTTACCTTCCCATGGAGCGCATCGCCGATCACCGTGGCAAGAATCAAACTAAACTCCCCTTTCGACGACATCTTTAATTGGGAGGGGTTCTCTTTCACGTATTTCCCGGTACTGTTTTGTTGGAGCTCCTGCCCATTGCGATAGAAGACCGTGGTATTCGATGCTTCCACTAGAGATAACGGCTTGTGGATGATTGCCTTGTCTGAAATAGCCGCCTGCGTCAACTCTGTTTCGAAGCGAGTTGTCTCCCGCGTGGCAAAGAAGTTGGGTAGCGCATGGGCCTTCTGATCCACATACTTAACGATCAGAGTCAGCAAGGAGTTTTGTGTGGCCTTGTCCGGCGGGGCATTTTGGGGAAGATCCCGAGCAGGCAAATCGAGGAACCCTGCTTCATCGCAAATTCGAATGAGCGCCTTGCGGGAGGCCGGACCGGGCAACTTTGCTTCCATTTGCGCCAGCCGCTCCTCGCTCAGACGCTCGGAAAGAAGCAAACCGGAGAGTTGAACTTCCACGCTCCAGTCGTGCTTTCCGTGGGCCGTGTCGAGTATCTGCTCCAATTGCTCCGCCGTGACTGGCCGGGACACCTGGGATACACTGTCCGCAAACGCTGGCGCTGCCAATCCCGCCAGAAGCAGCAATACAAACTTCCGCATACGCACCCCCGTTGAATGATCCTGACCCTAACAACCGTGCATCCTTACAGATTAAACAGCTCCCTGAGCCGCCGGGTCTGTGCGCGGCTGACTGGGATCTCGGTCTTCTGTTTGTCGTTCATGCGCAACTGGTAACTGGACTTGAACCACGGCACCACCTCGCGGATGTGGTTGATGTTGACCACGAAGCCGCGATGAGCGCGCCAGAAGACTGCCGGGTCGAGCTGATCGAGAAGCTCTTCGAGCGTACGGCATTTGGAGCTGCCCTCGAAGCTCTGGGTCACCACGCGAATCACGCCGTCGTCGATAGCCGCAAAACAGATCTCCGCCTGGTCGATGAGCAGAAGACGGCTCTGCGCCTGGACGATCAGCTTTGTTGGCTGGGGCGTGCGCGAGGCGCCCTGCGGACGGTTAAGCAAACGGAGCAGCGACTCGATTTGCGACTCCGGCGTTGAGCCTGATGCACCATTGGGTGTGCTGCCGGCTAAACGTCCCCTCACCCGCTCGACGGCCTGTTCGACGCGCGCGCGATCAAAGGGCTTCAGCAGGTAATCGACCGCGTTCACGTCGAAGGCACGCACCGCGTACTGATCGTAGGCTGTGGCAAAGACGATTTGTGGCAGCGGCATCTGCGGTGGGGCCAACTGCGCCTGCTGCGGCGCTTGCAGCGCGGCCACCATACTTGCCTTCGCCCGGCGCTCCATCAGCTTCTGTATCACGGCAAAGCCGTCGAGGCCGGGCATCTGTACGTCGAGGAAGACCATGTCGGGATGGTGCTCCTCGATCAACTCCACGGCCTCGATGCCATTGGCTCCCTGGGCCACCACATCCACTCCGCCTAGCTGGGCGAGCAGGTAGGCAAGCTCCTCGCGGGCCAGTTGTTCGTCGTCGATGATGAGCGCGGAAAGGGTCATGCGGAGCGAAAGATGATTGCAGATTGATTGTAGGGAGGCAGCCGCGATGGGTCAATTGCCGCGGCTGATAAGCTGGGCGCATGGGCAAGCAGAAGCGGGAGGCGGAAAAAATCGTACGGGTGCGGCGACGGCTGCTGGAGTGGTACGAGCGCTCGCGGCGCGACCTTCCCTGGCGTCGCAATCGCGATCCATATGCCATCTGGGTTTCGGAGATTATGCTGCAACAGACGCGCGTTGCAGTGGTGGTAGAGCGTTACCAGGCCTTCATGGCGCGGTTCCCCACGCTGATGACGCTGGCGCGCGCGCCGGAGCAGGAGGTGTTGGCCGCGTGGAGCGGGTTGGGCTACTACCGGCGCGCACGCATGTTGCACAAGGCTGCGCAACATGTTGCTGACCACGGCCAGGGCAAGCTGCCGCAAATGGCGGCGGAGTTGCGCCTGTTGCCGGGCATCGGCGCTTACACGGCAGCAGCCGTGGCCAGCATCGCTCACGGCGAGCGGGTGGCGGTGGTGGATGGCAATGTGGAGCGAGTGCTGTGCCGGTTGGAAGGCTGGAAGGCGGGCAGCGGCTCTCAGCTTCGGCGTAAGATCGATGCCTTGGCCACCGATCTGGTGGACCCAGACAGGCCGGGAGATTCCAACCAGGCGCTGATGGAGTTGGGCGCAACCCTCTGCTCGCCGCGCAATCCACGGTGCGAGGAGTGTCCGGTGGCCGACGATTGCAAGACCCAAGGAGAACATCCGACTGCGCCTCGGCCGAAGATGTTGCGTCGCGATGTGGCTTACGCGCTCACGATGCGCAACGGGAGGAAGGCAGGCCAGACGCATCGGGAAGTGCTGCTGGAGCAGAGACCGGCTGCGCAGACTGTGATGCCGGGGTTGTGGGAGTTGCCCTCGCTAATCGATGTAAAAGTCCCCGAAAAAGAGTTGCGGCTGACGGTGCGACACGCGATCATGCAGGTGAACTATTCTGTACGCATCCGCACAATCCTTAAAGACGATGTCGACGCTCTGACCGTGGCAGGCGGTGTGCGGCGCTGGGTTCCGCTAAAGAATGCGCCGGGAATGGCGTTGACAGGCCTCACACGCAAGGTGCTTACCCGCCTGAATCTGATTACCGACATTGCACCGCAGACGGGCGACGACGTACTCTGAAGGGTCCGATATGGAGCAGCTCCTGCGAGTATCCTGCCATGAAAATGAAACAGAAGTTAGTCAGATGCTATCGCGGATTCGGTACTGTGCCCGGTAAGTGGAATGTCGAAGTCTTCTATACTATGTGTTCTCTAAAGCTCTTCACATGCATTGAGTGCGGCGAGATATTTATCATAGACTTCGAAAATCCAAGATTTGCCGGGATGAAAGCGGAGCAAATTGCAGGCGATGCTAAGTGCTCAAAGTGTGAGCGTCTGCTTCGAGAAACGATCCGTCCTTACCCAGAATCCTTTCGAACGGACGAAGGACTTGTGGGGCACTTTGATCCTATGTCTGAGATTCCACTAGATTCAGAATCGTTGGTGAAAGAATTCATTCAAATTTGGTGACTGTACGATGAGGCGTGCTGTTGAAATCGCCTGTTCTTTAACAATAATTCCACAAGGAGAATCCATGCATCGCAAATTAATTTTCGCCGTTGTGGCCGCAGGTATAGTGGCCGTCCCCTTTGTTCGCGCGCAACAAACAGCAGTTAATCCGGTTCCTGAAATTGCCGGGCTGCCTGAGGGCGCGCGCACCGCCGCTGCTTCCATCGATTCGGAGAAGATTCGCGCCCACGTGCGCTTTCTTTCGCTTGATCTGCTGGAGGGCCGAGGCCCGGGCGCGCGCGGCGGCGAGTTGGCCGCCGAATACATCGCCACGCAGTTTGCCCTCGACGGCCTGGAGCCGGCGGGAGACAATGGCACTTACTTCCAGCACGTTCCGCTCTACGCGGTGCATACCATCGAGGAGAAGACGAAGTTTTCCCTGGCGCCTGCAACCGGCCAGCCCATTGACCTAGCATACGGGGCAGAAATTGTGTCGAAGGACCAGACCGGGCAGGCGAGAGCCGACTTCGACGCGCCCATCGTCTTTGTGGGCTACGGCATCGATGCGCCGGAATACCGATGGGACGACTACGCCGGGGTGGATGTGAAGGGCAAGATTGCGCTGATGATCGTCAACCAGCCGCCCTCGGAGGACGTAAAGTTTTTCAAGGGCAATGCGCTCACCTACTACGGTCGCTGGACCTATAAGTATGAAGAGGCCGCGCGGCGGGGAGCGGTGGGCGTGCTGCTGATTCACCGGACGGACCTGGCCGCTTATGGCTGGGAGGTGGTGCGCAACTCACAGTCCGTGGAGAAGAGCTATCTGCAGGACGATCCCAGCGCCCGCCTGCGCGCCGCTGCATGGATTCAGCACGATGTGGCACAGCGGCTATTGACGCTGGGCGGACTCGGCGATCTGGACAAGGCGATTGACCAGGCGGGCAAGCCGGGGGCATTCCACGCGGTTGAACTTCCGGTCAGGCTGCGTGCGCACATCGAGAGCCGCGTGCGCCGCTACGTCTCCGATAATGTGGTGGGACGAGTGCCGGGAGCAAGCGCGGAAAATCAAGCCGTGATTTATACCGCGCACTACGACCATCTGGGCATCGACCCTGACGTGAAGGGCGACAACATTTACAACGGCGCGGCGGATAACGGCACCGGCTGCGGCATTTTGCTGGAACTGGCCAGGGCCTACGCGCAGTCGCCGGTGCGGCCGCCTCATGCGGTCTACTTTGCCTCCGTCACCGCCGAGGAGCAGGGCCTGCTGGGTTCGCAATACCTGGGCCTGCATCCGCCGGTTCCCACCGCGCAGATGGCGCTCGACCTGAACTACGATATGCTGCTGCCCATCGGAGTTCCGCGGTCGGCGAGTCTGGGCAACGCCGACCGCATCGACTTCTGGCCCACGATCCAGATGGTAGCCAAAGCCTTTGACCTGGCTTTGCTGCCCGACCCCAATCCCCGCGCAGGCCACGCTTATCGTTCAGACCATTTTTCGCTGGCCCGGACAGGCATTCCCGCAGTCTCCATCGGCCAGGGCAATCTCTTTGAGGGACACGATGAAGCCTGGGGAAAACAGCAGTCCGAGGATTTTGTGAAGCACCACTACCATCAGCCCTCCGACGAGTACCGCGCCGACTGGGATTTTCGCGGCAACGCCAAAATGGCGCGTTTCGGATTTGTGCTGGGCTGGCTGGCCAGTGAGCAGCCGAAGAGCGTCGAATGGCTCCCTGGAGACGAGTTCGAAGTCGCTCGCAAAGCAAAGCCGGCGCAGTAAGGCTTTCGAAGGCGAATCACAAACTCATGCGGGTTTCCTCTTTCCGTCGCTTTTCACGGGGAAAAAGGAAGCCCGATTTATTGCATAAAAATCTTTCCAAAAATGCTCATTTCAAGTGATTTATTTCACAATTGCGCATTTTTCGACAAGATATTTACATGAAAAGGGTTGACATGTGTTCCCCAGAAGGTAGATTCATCCCAAGATAGGTTTTTCTTTCATTAGATTCCGGATAAAGGCGGCTGCCTGCCTCCCTAGCCAGCACTGTCAGTCGGCGTAGTTTCGCCGGATAAATCGGAAGCCCTTTGAAGAAGCGTAGGACCAATTTCAGGAGGAAAGCGATGCGACGTTTAGCAGTATTTGTGCTTTTTGTTGTCTTTGCAGTCAGCGCCAGATCGCAGTTCGATACAGCAACGGTGCTCGGAACGGTGACCGATCCGAGCGGAGCGGTGGTTCCACACTCTCAGGTGGCGTTGCACAACACAGCTACCGGGGCGCTGGCCACGGCCATCACCGACGACCGGGGAGAGTTTCGGTTTGTGGATATTTCCATCGGCTCCTATGAGCTTAAGGTGACGGCGCAGGGCTTCCAGCCGGCTTCAGCCAAATTTGAGCTGACGGTCGGCGCGCACCAGCGCGTGGACGTCTCCCTGAAGGTGGCTACGGCAGCCACCACGGTAACTACGACGGCTGACGTGACCCAGTTGGAGACCGAATCCAGCGAGCGCGGACAGGTGGTCGATGCGCGTGAAATCGCTGAATTGCCGCTGAACGGACGCCAATACTCGCAGTTGGTGGAACTGACCGCAGGCGTCGTTCCCAGCCCCAGCGAGTTGGGGACAGGATACACGCAACGAGAAGGATCATTCGATATTAACGGCCTGCGCAGCGTTTTCAATAACTTCATGCTGGATGGCCTGGACAACAACTTCTATGGCACATCCAACCAGGGATTCAGCAATCAAGTGGTGCAGTTGTCGCCCGATGCGGTGGCTGAATTTCAGGTGGTGACCAACAACATGAGCGCGGAGTTCGGCCGCTCCGGCGGCGCCACCATTAACGTCGTTACCCGTTTCGGCACCAACCAGCTTCATGGCCGGGCATGGGAGTTTGTGCGCAATACGGCACTGGATGCAGAAGGCTACTTCTTACCGGACGCGAATGCGGCTGGCCAAATACAAAAGAATTCACTGCACCAAAACCAGTTCGGCGTTACCCTGGGCGGTCCGCTGAAGAGGGACAAGCTCTTCTTCTTTCTGGACTACGAGGGTTTCCGTCAGTCCAGTTCCTCTCCCGCTGTGTCTACCCTGCCCACCGCGGCCGAGCGCGGTAACCCGGCAGGCGGCGCTGGCGTAGCTACGACAAGCTATCTGATTGACGATCCCGTCGACGCTAACACGGTTGCAAACGGCAATTATTTACCGGTCGACAACCCTTGCCCCTACGTCGGCCCCATCGGCGGTCCGCAGACTGTCGCAGCGAATATTAACCCGTGCACATCGACCACCTGGCTGGGCATCGGGCTGGGCGAAGGCGGCAGTGCCGCGCAGGCCTTCTACGGCGGCACGCAATACTTAAACCCACCTTATGAAGCAGGGGCCGGGATTCCCAAATCAGCTGTCATAAACTATGCGGCGGCGGTCATCGCATTGCTGCCGGCCAACACCAACAACAACTATTACAACAACTACAACATCCCGCACCCCAACACCTTTGACCGCGACAAGGGCGACGTTAAAGTGGACTATGACGTTAAGAAGAACTTGCGTCTCTTTGCCCGTTACTCGCAAGCCCGGTTCAATGCCTTTGACTTCGGAACCATTGCCGGCGTGGCCGGCGCGAACGGCGACGGCAACGTCTATGCTCCGATGAAGCAGATCGTGGGCGGCGCAACGTGGACCATCAATGCGAAATCCCTGCTGGAGGCCCGCTTCGGCTTCTCGCAGATGAAGGCGGGCAAAACACCGCCGCTGGCCGGGGGCCCCAGTGTGTTGTCGATGTTCGGCATTACCGGACTGCCCACCGACCCGCAGTATACCGGCGGCATCCCCTACGAGTACTTCGTCGATGGCGGCTTCACCAGCTTGGGACGCTTGTTTACCAGCCCGCAATACCAGAATCCCACGGACTGGAATCCTAAGGTCAACTACACCCGGCTGCTGCCAGGCCACACCCTCAAGGCCGGCTTCGAGTACACCATGCTCCACGTGGCGCAGCAGGACCTGCATCCGGTGATGGGCGGCGACGCATATGACGCGCAGATGAGCGGCATATGCTACACGACCTATGCTTGCTATGCTGGTTTTGGAACCGCTTACTACGGACCCGCAACAGCCACAACAAACAAGATGTACGACTATGCCGACTTCTTGCTCGGCTACCGCACCGAAATGGGTCTCTCCAGTCCTACCATCGCCCAAATCCGCGACTGGGGCTGGAACGGCTACGTGCAGGACGACTGGAAGGTAAACAAGCGGCTGACTGTAAATCTGGGCCTGCGCTACGAGTATGCCACCCCCATCTACGAGGCCAACAACCAGCTCTCCAACTTCAATATCACTACCCAAACCATGACGCTGGCCAGCTCCGGCAACCGCTATACCGTCAATCCGAATAAGAAGGACTTCGGTCCCCGTATCGGCGCGGCCTATAGCCTGAACAGCAAAACCGTGTTGCGCGGCGGCTTCGGCATCAGCTATTCGCACTGGAACCGCACCGGATCCAGCTACCTGACCCTGAACGCGCCCTTCGGCATTGACGCGCTCCAAGAGGTCTACCCCAGCCTCACCCCCTATCCGTCTGCTGGAGTAATCGGCTACCTCAACACCGAGGCCAGCTTCCCGGCCAATATGGCCAACCCCGCAACCTGGACCATAGCCGACGCACAAAACACAGCCCTGCAGTACATGCCGGTTGACTCGCCCGACACCCAAGTGCGGAGCTGGTTCTTCAGCGTGCAGCGTGATATGGGCCACAGTTTGCTGGTTGACCTGGCCTACGTGGGCAACAGCGGCATTAATGAAGTCTTTTTCAACGACATTAACCAGGCCGCTCCGCAAACTACAGCCGGCGGCTCTACCCCGCTTACGTGCCAGCCGATTGCAACCTGCACGGAGCGCGTATTCAGCTACCCCGGCTTCGGCTCGATCATCGGCACGCTGCCCTGGGGCTACTCCAATTACAACGGTCTGCAAGCTAAGGTGGAACAGCGCTTCACCAACGGGCTCTACCTGCTGAACACCTTCACCTGGTCCAAGGCCATCGACATCGCCGCACAGTCCCAGGACGGCGGAGGCAATTGCAACAACTGCGGCAACGGCATCCCCTCGGTGCAGAACATCTACGACTGGCAGGCGGATCGCGGCATATCCGCCTATAACCATCCTTTTGTAGACTCGACCGCCGTGGTTTGGACGCTGCCTGTCGGCATGGGCCACCGGCTGGGAGGAGGCATGAACCACGCCTGGAACACGGTGCTGGGAGGCTGGCAGATGACCGACATCTTGCAGGCCCGCAGCGGCGACCCGCTCACCATGGGCTATAACCCCAACAACAACACGCAGGTTTCGACACTGGTCACCATCGACGGCCGTAACGCCTACCGTCCAAATCTGGTGCCCGGCGTTCCGATCAAGAATTCGACCTGGGCCTACAACCCCAGCATTGGCGGCATTCAATACCTGAACAACAGCAGCACCACGCCCGCCTACACCACTCCGCCAGCCAATCTGCCCTTTGGCAATTCGCCTCGCGATGCCGTCCGCGGATTCGATTTCTGGCAGCTCGATACGGGCCTGACCAAGGACTTCCCGATTACCGCGAAAGCCCATGTGCAATTCCGCGCCGAGGCCTTCAACATCACCAACCGGACCAACTACGGAGATCCGAACACCTCGCTTGGCGGCACCTTCGGCGTGATCAATTCGCTTGCGGGTCCCGGACGCGAATTGCAATTAGCCGCGAAGATCGTCTTCTAGACGAAGACTGCCGTTATGTAAAACCTGCGCCAACCATGCGCGGAGGATTCTTTCTGAAGAAGAATCTTCCGCGCATTCTTTTCCCCGGCTCAACGATTTACGCTTTGCATCGCGAGAGATAAGGCGTGAGAATATTGCAGTACACACGTGGGGTGTTATTCATGAATCAAACACTATATAGGCTCAGTACAATCTTCGCCTGCGCGACGCTACTGCCATGTTTGTTTCTGATTTCGGCCATTTACGGCAGCGGTCAACAGACTCCCGCTCCGGCCTCTACTCCGAATTTAGTTCTGGAGGGCGTGGTAGCCGGCTCGCAAAATGAAAGCTATATTCAAGTGCCATTCGCCGTGCCCGCCAATACAGAGCGAGTTACGCTGACCTTTGACTACACCGGCAAGGATCAGCACACGGCGCTTGACCTGGGTTTGCTTGACCCCGCCGAGCTTCGATGCTGGAGCGGCGGAAACAAATCACTGCTCACCGTGGGGATTATGGATGCAACTCCCTCCTGCCTTCCGGGTCCCATTCCTCCGGGTACATGGAATGTACTGATCGGCGTGCCCAACATTCGCCCCAGCGTGCAATCGCACTACATCGTGAAGGTGTACTTTTCGCCCAACGGCGCGGTGGCTGGCGTGCCCGCGGTATTGAACGCACCGCTTCGCGTTGGGCCGGCCTGGTATCGCGGCGACCTGCATATGCACACCGCGCAGAGCGATGGCCAATGCGCCAGCCAGATGGGCAAGATGGTCCCGTGTCCCGTTTATTTCAGTGCTGAGGCCGCAGCCCGCCGAGGGCTCGACTTTATCGCCATCACCGACCACAACGCGACCTCGCAATACAACCCCATGCGCGAGCTGCAACCCTATTTCGACAAGCTGCTGTTGATTCCTGGGCGCGAGATCACTACCTTCCAAGGGCACATCAACCTTCTCGGAACAACTGGATTTATTGATTTCCGCCTGGGTAGCAAAGAGGTTCCCGACATGAATACTTTGTTGCGTAGTGCCGCAAGCCAAGGCGGGCTGACCTCGATCAACCATGCCAGCGCCCCCAGCGGCGAAATCTGCATGGGCTGCGGATGGACGCCGGCATCCAAGGTCGATATGCATCTGCTGACCGCAGTCGAGGCCGTCAATGGAGGCAGCGAGCAATACGGCATCTCCGACATTCCTTTTTGGAATCTGCAACTGAACAATGGTTGCCGCCTCGTGGGGATTGGCGGGAGCGATAATCACCGGCCCATGCAGCCGCTCGATGAAATTGGCTCCATCGGAAGCCCCACGACGGTGGTCTATGCAACCGAGCTATCGACGCCCGCGATTCTTGCCGGCATCCGCTCCGGACACGTATTCGTCGATCTGGCGGGAACTCGCGACCGCCTTCTTGAAGTGACCGCCCGCGCCGGGAACAAGGTTGTCCATGCGGGAGATATTCTCACCGCGTCGGAAGGCGAAGCTGTAGATTTTGATTTGCGCGTAACTGCCGCGGCAGGCGGAACGGTACGCTGGCTGGAGGACGGCCAGGAGGTTGCGCTCAAAACCAGCTCGGCAATTTCCTCGGCTAATCAGAGTTTTTCATTGGCATGGGTGAGCGATGGCCGCCGTCACTGGTTCCGCGCGGAGGTCGTGGGCGGAGGCGGCAAGATGTGGCTGCTGGGCAATCCCATCTACGTCAACTGGGAGATTGCGAATCCGTGCGATAGCCACTGATCGTGCAGACAGTGGCTAGCGCGCAATTTGCCTTACGGTTTGCAGGATCAGCGCATCCTGGAAGGCGTCTGCCGCATCAACTACAAGACGGGAATTTTGCCGCGCCATCGGGGGTTTTCCGCCCAGGACGGCAGAACAGCTAACAAAATCTGAATACAATATCAACCCCCAAGGAGGAACAATGGCAAGCAAGGCAAGCGCGGTTTGGACAGGCTCACTGAAGGAAGGCAAGGGCACGATCTCCACGGCGACGGGCGTGCTGAACAATGCGAACTACTCATTCGCCACGCGCTTTGAAGGCGCCGCTACGGGCACTACGCCCGAGGAGTTGATTGCGGCGGCTCACGCCAGTTGCTTCTCCATGGCTCTGGGCGCGCAGTTGGGCGGAGCGGGGCTGACACCCGCCAAGATCGAAACCCACGCGGCGGTTACGCTGGGCAAGGTGGGAGAAGGATTCGCCATCACCCGCATCGCGCTGACCACTACAGCCAGCGTTCCTGGCGCAACTCCGCAGGTCTTTGCCAAGGCCGCTGCCGACGCCAAGGCCGGTTGCCCGATCTCGAAGCTCTTCGCCAACAACACTGAGATCACGCTCGACGCCAAGCTGGTATAACGGCATCCCCAAACGGAATTCGCTCTGATAGATCAGCCCGCCCAGCCCTCATCGTCCTTCCGTCAATCGGGAGGACGATGAGAGCGGGAGGGCCGTTATTGAGTCCACAGCGATCTGCGCGCGGACGCGCCAGGCGGAGCTTATGTGCGGTTATTCCGGCTGGACGCCGAAGGTTTCATTGGTCGCGAAGTTGTTGAGTGAGACGCCGTTGCTGCCGCCATTGAGCGTTATGGTGAGAGTGGTTTGAATAGTGGCGAGGGGCGTGACTGTAACCGAGTCGGTCTGCTTGATGGAACATACTTCGTTGCAGGTGTCGTAGACCTGGAGGGTGACCGTTTCTGCTGGTAAGCCTTCCGACGTGCTCACCTGTGTTATGCTCACGCTCCCGCTGATTCCATTAATCTCTACGGTTCCGAGATCAAGCGTGAGATCGGCTGCCAGCGGGGCCGGTTCGGCCTGGGGCGGGAAGGGCACTACGTTGTATCCGATGATGGACACCCTGGTTTGCCCGGCGGGGGCGAACCATACTGGGACGACGCTCGCGAGCGTGGAGAAGTTGAGACCCTGGAACGGAGCCGAAGCCATGGGGAGTACGGCTGGAATCACGAGGATCTGGGCCGGTGTAATGGGGTTTGAGACCGGAGCAGCGTAGGTGAAATTGCGATACAGGGCGCTGTTGAACATGCAGCCGCCAGCACCGAGCGCAATGTAGCTTGCCAGGGTTCCCGTTACACATGCGGGAGCGGGCTCCTGGGCAAATGTTGAACTGGAAGCGAGCAGCGCGATCACTGCCGTGAGAATGATCTTTGTTTTCATAGCCGACTTACCTCCTGGGGGTGAGATATACAGCAGCTCAAAAGTAACCCATTTTATGGGTACCGTCAATGGCATTTTGTTGCACTTTAGATTAAAAGATGGTTACTGGCTCAGGATCGCGTGCTGATGACCTCTGCATCCGCTGGGTGAGATTTGACACTGGTTCCCGCATTTGCGAGACTCAAAGTTGCTGCCGGTTCAGCAATCGCTGAACTTGTGTCTCGTGCCGAAGTGGCGGAATTGGCAGACGCGCGTGGTTCAGGTCCACGTACTCGCAAGGGTGTGGGGGTTCGAGTCCCTTCTTCGGCACCATGAATTTTCTCGTCCAGTTAAATCTAAAGGTAAATATCAGGACACATTTAACTTATTGAATTTCACCCTTGACCAGTGCATCGGCGGCATTGGCCAGCAAAATCCAATCGCTGGTAGTGCTGATGGTGTATTCGTCCTCAAACCAAAGGAAGCCGAAGTCGTCGATGCACTCCGGGAAATCCGGTTTGATCACGATATAGCCAGGAATCATGCCGCCGGGAATGAAGGTTCCATCGGCGCGATTATTTCCGTAGGCTTTCATCTTAGAAACCGTTCCCACCGAAGAGATATACGAAGTGCTCGACGCGGGATGCGTGCCCAGCAGATAGTTGGCCGCCCGCAGCGTATACTCCGGTCCCACGATCTGCGGAAATGCCTTGTGGAGGAAGTACATCCGCGCGCCAAAGTTGGCCACCTGGCTGGATCCGCCCCAACTACCCGTGCTGGGCGGAACTCCGAAGGGAGTCTTAGCCATATCGGCATCCACTTCTGCCTTGTACGCTTTGACCTCCTCCTCCAACTGCTGCTTGAAATCGTCATCCATATATGGAAGAGCTAGTACGGCCATCCATCCGCCGAACTCGAAGTGCTTACGCACGCTGGGGAAGAGTTCCCGGACCCGCGTTTTATACGGCTCCGCGCCGTTGGTGGCAATCAACAACTGCACAGCTGCCCCCCATTCGCCGATCTCCGACTTTCTCGGTGGTCCGTAGAAAGAATCCAGGCCGGGCGTCGGATGCGCATGTTCCTCATCCCACAACTTGATGGCGGTTTCCAGACACTCCTTGGCGAGCGGGTCGTCCCAGCCCTTCAGCGTCGTGGATGCGGAGGCCAGCGTCGCCGCCGCGCCGTATTGAATAAACGGCATCTTGGTAGTGAAGGCCCAACGGTCATCCGGCTTGCCGGAGTAATTGCCCTCAATCTCGTTCACGCCGAGCTTGTCGGAGTAGATGCGCTCGTCGGTGATGGAGGCGGCATCGCCCAGGTGCGTATACCCGCGCAGAGTGGGCTCAATCATTCCCATGATCGGGTGGCCGACAGCCTTGTACTGCGCCAGCACCTGTAGCACGCCGTGCTTCACCTGCTGCACGGTGTCGGGAATGCCGTCTGGCCGGTGCATCTCCACAGTGCGGGCACTCTCGTCGACCGTGAGTTCGTCCCACTTCAGCCCAAACTCTTTGTAAGCCAGCGACAGGTTCTCAATCACTGCATATTGGCTGGGAGCAATGTTGTCGTAATCGCCCGCATCAAACCAGCCGCCTACAGTTAATCCGGGGATGTGCTCGCCCGGCTTGTACGGCGAATCCAGATTCGGGCCTGTCGCGTAGCCGTCGAAGTGTTGCCAATTCGCGGGCGCTTGGCGGGCATCGTCCATGTGCGAGACGCCATGCCATAGCCTGTAGCCTTCGCGCACCGAGACGTGGTCCATCTCCACTGCCAGAAATCCATCCAGGCTCGATTGCCAGGTCCGGCTATACACATCCTTGGCGATGGGAAACAGATCGGTTTTCTGGCCCGCATACTCGATGGTATAGAGGCCGGTTTCATTCACCGTGGAGAAATCGAAGTTCGCATAGCGATAGCGCAGCCACGGCGTGGGCGCGGTGATTGGCCCCTCGAAGACCTGCTTGTAAGTCCCGTCCGCGTCCAGTCGAATCACCTTCGCCGTCTTTGGCGCATCGTAATTCGCATCGAGCTCAATCACCGCGACCTTCGGGAAATTGGGCGCATATCCGGCCTGGCTGTGCGCAATCATGGGTGGCCGCGTCCAGTTCGGAATCAGCTCCGGATGAATGTGCCAGACAATTGCTCCTTCAGTCTTGCCCGATGGAATCAAGCTGCGCAACACGAACCAGCCATTCTGCGCGCGGTTGCGTCCGTCATAGAGCGAGACGGGCGCGGTCTCGGAGCTGACATTGACGCGATAGAGCGGATCTTCCGCCGCCAGCGTGATGCTCGTTCCGCTAACCACCGCAAGCGGCTGCGTGTAGCCCTTCGCTTGGTCCCATTCGTCTTGATACGGCAGTTTTTTCGGATCGTCGGCAGGCGGCAGCACCTGCTTCATCGCGTCCTGCGGGCTGCGCGGAATCATGCCGAACTGGTTGCCGTCCACCGCATAGCTTTTTCCCATATATATGGATGGCAGAAACTCCAGATTGAAGCCCGCGCGCCCGGCCAGCTTCTCCGGCAGCAGCTTGTCAAGGTTGACACTGACGCGCACGCCGCCCGGCTCAGCGGTCACCTCCAGTGTGTAGTCCATCTGGTAGGCGGGGAAGGACAGCTCGGCCGTTAGGCGATTGTGCTCCTTGTCAGCCTTGCTGCCCTTAAGCTTGGCCACCAGGTCCCACTGCTCGGGCGTGGGCATCAGGCGCACATCGCCGTTGGTGGCGATGCGTTGGCCATGCAGAATCATCTCCATCGCGGCATGTTTTTCATCCACAAAGACCGGGTGATAGGTGCTTTGATAAAGAATCACGCTGAAGCCCTGCGTGTCCAGATAGCCGCTATCGGTGACCTTCATCTGTTGGCCGGCCCCGCTTGCAGGAACGGAAAGAAGCAGGCTTGCGAGCAGGATTGCATGAGGTCTAGTCAACAAAGAGCGCACGAACTGCGGAGTCAGGATAAGTTTCATACTACGTTTGAGCATAGTGTTTAATGAGCTCTTAACGCAAATGACAGCTGGCTACCGTCACAGTTTCAATTCCGTATTGGATTTATTTCTGTAATTTGGCCGATAGGGCAACGAGCCAATCATCGAATCAACCACCCCATGTTCTGCCTGTTACAGCTTCTATCTCACCGAATTTGGAAGTGTCTCGGCCTGGAGTTGGAGTGAGCGTCAACGGAAACCGGCGCACGCGAAGTTCAGAAGTGCGGCACCCGCACGTTGACCGTTTCCCGCTCCAAAGTGACTTCAATGCGTCGGCTTACGGTTGCCTCGGCGGCAGCTTCCGCTGCCGGAACGCCGCATCGTAAGATGTTCATGCGTACACTCTCCATCAGCCGGCGTTGGCAACCCGCTTCACTTTCCACTGGAACGCGAAAAGGGTTGGAACGTCTTGAATTTCGGGATGAATTCTTGTGACGATTTATGAAAGTCTTCTATGTCATTAGATACAAATGAGTTGTTTTGCTTTGATGGCTTTGCCCTGGACCTCCGTGGGCGAGTCTTGACCCACCATGAAAAGCCGGTTGTGCTCACCCCTAAAGCCATCGACGTTCTCGCCTTCCTGGTTTTGAACCCTGGCAGGGTGGTGTCCAAGGAGGAAATCCTTCAGGCGGTTTGGGCCGGATCTTTTGTGGAAGAGAACAACTTGCCCAAGTACATCTCCCAACTGCGCCACGCGCTAGGAGAGAAAGCCCATCTGATTGTGACCGTCCCCGGGCGCGGCTATCAGTTCGCGGCTCATGTCTTCCCCGGCGAGGGCGAGACGGTAATTGCCGTCGAGGCTACTCCCGAGCAGCCCCCCGAATACATCTATGTGCAGCAAGTTCGGGAGCGCACCCGTATGGTCTATGAGGAAGCGCCGGCGGCACAGCTTGCGTCACGCGAGAGCGCATTGCCGATCGCGGGAACAACATCACGCCACAGGAGAGTCTGGCAGTGGGTTGCGGTGCTGGTTCTGGCCGGCGCGCTGATTGCCATGGCCGCGGACTATGGATGGAAGCGCTTCGTTCATCCGCCCCAGCTCAGCGATGTGGTGCTCGCTGACTTTACCAACACCACGCATGACTCCACTTTTGACAGCTCGCTTAATCAGGCGCTGCAGATCGATCTGGAGCAATCTCCCTTTCTGAATCTGCTTCCCAGGCAGAAGGTCCGGGAGACGCTGCTCCAAATGCAGCGCAAAGGGGATGAGGCGCTCACGCCGGAGCTGGCGCGCGAGGTCTGCGAGCGCAACAATGCCCAGGCCGTGCTGCACGGCGCCATCGACAATCTTGGCAGCAAGTATCTGCTTACATTGACAGCTAACGGTTGCGTGAGCGGGAATCGCGTCGCCGGTTACAAGGCCGAGGCCAACTCGAAAGAAGAAGTTTTACGCGCGCTGGATAATGTAGCAGGCCATATGCGCAGGCAACTGGGCGAGTCGGCGGCGTCGCTGGAACATTTCCAGACGCCCGTCGAGCAGGCCACTACTTCCTCGCTCGAAGCGCTGCAGATCTACTCTCAGGCGCAGGCAAGTCTTGAACGCGTTGAGCCCCGGGCGGCGCTGGAGTTTTACCAGCGCGCGGTTGATCTTGATCCCAAATTTGCCTCCGCGTACTATGGCCTCGGCGCTACCTATTACAGACTTTCCGATCACATTCAGGCGGCGCTCTACATCAAGAAGGCCTACGACCTGCGCGGAGGCACCACGCAACGCGAACGCCTGAACATTGAAATTGCCTACCATTTCTTTGGCGATTACGACACGGAAGCTACGTTAAGAAGCTTAAAGGTCTTCATCGCAACCTATCCGAAAAATTCGGCCAAAAGCTGGGCCAATATGTGCGGCCTCTACACCCAGTTAGGCGATTACTCGCAAGCCATTTACGCCGGCGAGCAGGCGATGCGCCTGGACCCGAATTCCCTCATCCGCGCCGAGATGTTGAGCCGCGCCTATAAGCGGGCTAACCGCTTTGCCGACGCCAAGCGCGTGGCCGGCGCGGCGGCGGCCATGAATTACCCCAGTTGGGGCGTGCATAGCATTCTGTTTCAGATCGCCTATGCCGAGCGCGACGAGGCAGCGCTCAAGACGGTAACCGAGTGGGACTTGTCTCACCCACAACGCGACAGATCCTATTCCGACCTGGCATGGGCCGCGGCCACCAGCGGCCGATTGCGCGAGGCGATGGACTACTTCTCGCGCTCGCAAGCCGAGGCCCTGCGCCAAGGCGACACCGGCGTCGCTGACGAAACTCTGCGCGATAAGGCGCATGTCCTGGTTGATTATGGCGAATTTGATAAGGCCCGCTCGGTTTTGAAACAGCATGCCGGGGAAACCGACGACCAGGGCGACCTGGCCTTTCTTCAGGCCGCAACCGGAGATGAGGCCCCCGCGCAACATTATGTGGCCGCGAAGGACCCGCTGTCGGAAAAGAACACCGTGCATGTTTTCTGCGAACTGCCCCTGGTGCGCGCCCAACGGGCTCTCCAGGCGCACAAGCCGCTCGACGCCATCCAGCAACTCGAGCCCGCGCGCCCCTATCAGTTGCGCGACTTTTATGTTCCCGCCTTGCGCGCTCAAGCCGAGACCGAAGCCGGCATGTTGGATGCCGCCGTCGCGGACTATCGCCTGATTCTCGCCAACCAGGGAGTCGATCCCATCTCGCCCCTTTACTCGCTGGCGCATCTTGGTCTGGCCCGCGTGCTGGCAAAGCAACACGATAAGATCGGCAGCCGTGGCGAATATGAAAAGTTCTTCGATGCATGGAAGGATGCGGACACGGATGTGCCTATTTTGAAGCAAGCACGCGCCGAGTATTCCCGCCTGAATTGATATTTGATCTGGTTTCTGCACAATCGTTATCTTCTCCAGGCTACGAGCCGCTATTTCTTGCACCACGCAGGATTGGCTTTGTTGCTAACGTCGATCGAGATAATCGTGAAGCCAGAAGAGAAATTCAAAGGCGCAATAAAAAATCAAAAGTAATAGTATTTCGATACTTTCTCGAGGTTGATGATGCATCTCTGAAGCAATAAGCAGAATATTGAGAAGCACACACACCAGAATTGCGAATACATACTCGCCGATAATTTGATCTGGCTTTGAATACTTGGAGGTTGCGGGCGCGTAGGGGCGCGTCGAAGTCATTGCGCCCGGCTCATGGAGATTCTTGCCGCAGGTGGCGCAGAGCCATGCCGTCGGGTATACCTCGCATCCACATTCCGCGCAATAGACTGGTGGTCGTGAAGAAGGCCGTGCCGGAGGTGTGCCCCAAAACATAACGCGGCAAGAATAACAGGTTGGCGTCAGGCTTCGCTCTACAATTAAGCGGTATGCCCACAGCCGTTCGTTCGCACGCAAAGATCAATCTCGGCCTCTATATAGGTGCGCCGCGCCCCGACGGTTTTCACTCTCTGGCCACCGTCTATCAGACGCTGGAACTCTATGATCTGGTAACAGTTACCGCACGTCCGGCGGCGGCTACTACCCTACGGCTGACCTCCAACGACAGCCGCGTTCCCACCGACGAGCGCAACACCGCCTGGAAGATGGCCGTGCTGGCGCTGGAGGCGCTTCACTGTACCGCCGAAGTCGAAATTCATATAGAAAAGCGCTTACCAGTACAGGGCGGACTGGGAGCGGGATCGGCCAATGCAATAGCCGCCTTAGTGGGGCTGGAAGCGGAGTTGGGGATCACACAAAATTTGGGTGCCCCCGGTCCCTCGCATTTGGGGACCAGGGATTCCTGGGCTGCAAAGCGCCTCGAACTTGCCGCCAAAGTTGGCTCCGATGTGCCGCTTTTCCTCATCGGCGGAGCGGTTCTGGGCCAGGACCGCGGTCAGCAAGTTTCGCCGCTTCCGGACTTTGAGCCAGTCTGGTGCGTAGTGGCCACGCCGGAGGTGGGTGTCTCGACTCCGCAGGCTTTTCGCGACTGGGACTCGCTCTGCGCCGCTGAGGGTTTGACCGCTGAGGTCAGTGCAGATAAACTAAAAGAGTTGAGCCGCGCCTATGCCAGCGCCTTCGCGGATGCGATTCCGGAAGGACGGCCAGGAGGCTCCTCCGGTGTTCTTCTCGATGAGGAGAACCTGGCCGGACCCAAAGAGTCCGCGCTTGTCCGCACCGGGATTACGAGCTGGATAGAGAACGACTTTGAACGCGTCGTCTTTCCCCAGCATCCTTCCCTTGCAGAGATCAAGCGCATTCTTTCTGGTTCAGGCACGCCGGAGGCAGCCCTTCATGCTTCGCTGTCCGGGTCCGGTTCAGCGCTCTTCGGGTTGTACCGCACCCGCGGAGATGCGGAAGCGGCGCGCGAGCGCTTGCGCGGGGCTGGAGTGGCGAGTCAATTGTCGCACACTCTGCCGCGAGCAAAGTACTGGCGCGAGATGCTGCTGCCGTAAACAGGTTGACAGCAGTCCGTTGCGCAAGAGAGACTCGCAAACGGCTGTTAAGTTGGGCGATCGTCTAATGGTAGGACAGTGCCCTTTGGAGGCACTTGTCCAGGTTCGAATCCTGGTCGCCCAGCCAGTTTTCAGTGAACAGTGAAGCAGCCAAAGCAAACCAGCTTGGAGGCAATGCGGAAATGAAAGCGGAAGCCGTGACGTTGGAAGACAAACAGCCAGAGAGCGATCCAAAGATGCCGGGCGAAGGCGCAGACAAAGAATCCGCACCCCAGGGATTTGCTCTATCGCCTCCGGATGCAGCCGCCAAAGCCAAGGATGGCAAGCCACTTGCCGAGCGCAAGCGGAGCCGCAATCTGAGCGAGGACAAGCGCTTCAAGCTCTTCAGCGGCTCGGCCAACCGGCCGCTGGCTGAAGAGATCGCCACTCACATCGGAGTGAAAGTAGGCGAAGCCAAGATGCAGCGCTTTGCCGACGGCGAAGTTTATTTTCAGTTGCTGGAGAACGTGCGCGGAGTCGATGTGTTTGTGGTGCAGCCCACCTGCTATCCGGTGGACCAGCACCTGGTGGAGTTGCTGGTGATGATTGATGCGCTCAAGCGGGCCTCGGCGGCCAGGATCACGGTGGTGGTGCCGTATTACGGCTACGCCCGCCAGGATCGCAAAGACCGTCCGCGCGTGGCCATCAGCGCCAAGCTCATCGCCGACCTGCTGAACACCGCCGGCGCCAACCGCGCCCTCTTCGTTGACCTTCACGCCGCGCAGATTCAGGGCTTCTTCAACATTCCCGTCGATCATCTCTTCGCCAGCCCGGTGCTGGTTAGCTACTTCCGTGAACTCAACCTGCCCAACCTCACTGTGGTTTCGCCCGACGCCGGCGGCGTGGAGCGGGCCCGCTTTTTCGCGCAGAAGATGGGAGCGCCGCTGGCCATTGTGGACAAGCGCCGCACGGATATCAATGTCGCCGAGGTGATGAACGTAGTCGGTGATGTGAAGGGTAAAAGCTGCCTCATCCTCGACGACATTATCGATACCGCCGGCACGCTGGTAAAAACCGCCGACGCGCTCTACGAGGCTGGAGCGGCCGCCGTTTATGCCGCCGCCAGCCACGCCGTGCTTTCCGGCCCGGCCATCGACCGCATCGCCAACTCGCGCCTGGAACAGGTGGTAGTCACCAACACCATTCCCTTGCGCGAAGCGGCCCAGAAGTTGCTCAAGATCAAAGTGCTTTCTATTGCCGGCTTGCTCGGAGCGGCCATCGAGAGCATTCACATGGAGACCAGCGTAAGTACGCTGTTCAATTGAGGGATTCGGGGTTAGGGATTAGGGATTAGGGAGCGGCCAATACTGCTTCGACTAACCCCTAACCCCTAATCCCTAACCCATGGCTTTTCACAAAAGGGAGCGGACCTCAAGAGCCGTGCCCGAAACCAGGAAACGAGAGAGCGAATGCCAGAAGTAGTCGTAACCAAGCCCCGTGAGGGCAAGTTCAACAAGAACGCCGCGCGCCGCGTGCGCGCAGCGGGAATGATTCCCGCGGTGCTGTATGGTCCGGGGCACGATCCGGTGGCCATTGAAGTGGACCCCAAGCAAATTGCCCGGATAATTTTCTCCGAAACCGGCCACAACACCATCTTCGATGTCGAAGTCGCCGGACAAAAACCAGCCAAGGCTATGGTTGTCGATTGGCAGCGTGAGCCGATAAAAGACAAGTTGATTCACATCGATATGAAGCGCATCGCCATGGACAAGGCACTGCGCGTCAAGGTGCGCGTCAAGCTGCTGGGGATTCCGGAGGGCGTCAAGACTGGTGGCATCCTCGACCAGGTTATGCGCGAGGTGGAAATCGAGTGCCTGCCGGCCGACATTCCCAGCCACTTCAGTGTGGATGTCAGCCATTTGGAATTGCATCAGGTGTTGCGCGTCAGCGGGTTGCCTCACTCGGACAAGATCAAGTATCTCAACTCCGAAGATGCGACCGTGGCCCACGTTGTCACCATTCGCGAAGAAGCGCCGACGCCTACAGAGGTCGAGGCAGCGGAGGCAGCAGCGGCAGCCGCAGCAACAGCAGAGGGCGCTCCAGCCGAGCCGGAAGTTGCCAAGAAGGGCGGCAAGCCAGGGGAAGATGCGGCCAAAAAGCCCGATGCAGCTGCGGCAAAGAAGCCCGAGGGGAAGAAGTAACCCTTGGCCGAGGAAAGTCAATCCGGCGAACGCCGCGGCCCCTTTCTTGTGGTGGGGCTGGGCAATCCCGGCGAGGAATATCTGTGGACCCCGCACAACGCGGGGTTCATGGCCATCGATCGCATCGCCCAGCAAGAGGGCGTTGTGGTCGGAAACCGGCGATGCAAGGCCCAAACTGCAACCTGCCGCATGGCAGGGCGCGTGGTGGTTCTGGCCAAGCCGGAGACGTTTATGAACCTGAGCGGGCTGGCTGTGGCCGCGCTGGTTCGGGAGTTTGAGGTCGATCCAGCCCGAGACCTGCTCGTCATTCATGACGAACTGGACCTGGTGCTGGGCAGCTTCAAGATCAGGGAG
>Ga0181520_10002051_pt1 | contig 38976 bp, 35 predicted proteins | sample PEATcosm2014_Bin_29_FD_132451 | JGI IMG/M metagenome (GOLD analysis project Ga0181520, IMG submission 132451) | Peatland microbial communities from MTU Mesocosm Facility, Houghton, MI, USA - PEATcosm2014_Bin02_30_metaG | ecosystem: Environmental > Terrestrial > Soil > Wetlands > Peat | place... | reverse complement strand
CAAGGCCAAGACTGTCCGTCCGCTGGTTGAAAAGATGATCACCCTGGGCAAGAAGGGCGATCTTCATTCGCGCCGTCAGGCCCTCAGCTATCTCATGACGGATGCGTCCGTCGAGCGGCTCTTCGAAACCGTGGCTCCGCGCTACGGCGACCGCCAGGGCGGCTATCTGCGCATCATCCACACCGGCTTCCGCAAGGGCGATGGCGGCGAAAAGGCATTCATCGAACTCCTCGGCGCCGAAAAGCAGCTCGACGCGAAGCGCCAGAAGCGCGACGAAATCAAGGCCAAAAAGCGCGCCGATCTCGAAAAGCAGTTGGAAGAAGCCAAGACCGAAGAACTCAAGGAAGCCAAGGAAGAAGCCGCGTAGCCCGGCAGCACTCCAGCGGTCTCATGCATCGCCTCAAAATCGAAATGCGGGGCAAAACGCCCCGCACGCCGATCCTGTCGTGCCCTGAGATCCGAGTCGACCAGGTGGCTTTGATCGAGCTCTGGTCGAATCTCTCTGGCAGGTCAGTGCCATGGGTCGACGGTGAAGCTCACCCAATCGCTGAGGGTCGCATCCGCTACTTGCGCTTTGCGGTAGCTTTCCTGGCTGTTTTTTCCGTTGGCCGCTCCGCCATCGCAGCAGGCGGCTCAACTTTTTCCCGCACATCGGTCTCTTCGACGGCAATCTCTGCCACGGGCTCCTCAACCTTCGGAGTAAAGAACCGCACGCCGCTGAGATTGTTCTCGCCCATCGTATGCAGGCGCAGAAAGTTGGTCGAGCCGGACTTGGTGCGCGTGCCGGCTACGATCGCGATGACCTCGCGCGACTTGATGTAGCCTTTCTCAAGGAGCAGGCTCTCGGCGCACTCGACCAGCGCCTCGGTAGTATTGATCTTCGGGCAGTGAATCGGAGTGGTGCCCCATAGCAGATTAATGCGATTGATTGTGATCTCGCTCGGGCTCAGTGCGAAGATTGGCGAAGTGGGGTGGTACTTCGAGAGATGCCGCGCAGTCTGCCCCGACTCGGTGAAGACCGCAATGCCGCGCAACTCCAGATCGTCGGCGGCATGCGCCGTCGCCTCGCAGATGGTCTCGGCGATCGACAAGCGGTTCTTCGAGTGTTGCCGGCGATCCGCGCTCAGTTCCTTGATGTGGCGCTCGGCATCCATCACGATACGCGCCATCATCGCGACAGCCTCAACGGGGTATTTGCCAATGGCTGACTCGCCCGACAGCATCACGGCGTCTGTGCCGTCGTAGACTGCATTGGCGACATCGGAGACCTCGGCGCGAGTGGGACGGGGATTCTCGATCATCGATTCCAGCATTTGGGTCGCGGTAATGACCGGCTTGCGGAACTCGGAGGCGCGACGGATGATGTGCTTTTGAATGGCGGGAACCTGTTCGGGGGGCAGTTCGACGCCCAGGTCGCCGCGGGCTACCATGATGGCGTCCGAGGCGGCGAGGATGGCATCCAGATGCTCGATGGCCTGGGGCTTTTCCAGCTTGGCGATGATCCAGGTCTCGTAGCCCAGGGCCGCCACGCGGTTGCGCACAAGACGAACGTCCTCCGCAGTGCGGACAAAGGAGACGGCTACGGCATCCACACCGTTCCTGAGCGCGAAATCAAGATCCTCGGCATCTTTTTCAGTCAGCGATGGCACACGCACCGGAATGCCCGGCAGGTTGATGCCCTTATGTTCTCCCAGCAGACCGCCGTTGACGATCTCGCAGACCACGTCGTCGCCGATCACCTCGTGAACGCGCAACTCGATCAGTCCATCCGAGAGCAGGATGCGCGAGCCCTGTTCGACATTTTCGGCGAGGGTTTTGAAGGTGGTGCCCACCAACTCGGCGGTGCCCTCAACTTCGCGCGGGGTGATCACTAGACGCCCGCTCTCCTTCAGCAGCACGGGCCGATGGTCCTTCAGTTCGGAGGTACGAATCTTGGGCCCCTGCAGGTCACCGAAGATACAAACCGGCTTGCCTTCTTCACGGCTGATCTTGCGCAAGATTTGCATGACCGCCAGTTTTCCCTGGTAGGATCCGTGGGAAAAATTCAAGCGGGCGACATCCATGCCAGCGCGCACAAGGTTCCGGATCACAGGCTCGGTGTTGGTGGCAGGGCCGAGCGTCGCGACAATCTTGGCGCGGCGCGGGGCGGAGGAATCATTTAAGCTCAATGGTGCGAATGACATGGGCTGCTCCAGACGAAGAATATGTGGGCTAAAAGGTCAGTTGGTGAGCGGCTCAATGCGATCTGCGCGGCAACGAGGGCGCAAGATCCCTTCATCTATTATGCGGGAGACGATGGGCAATAGTGTTTGAAAACGGTCAATTAGCGCGTCAATCTGGATCGGTGTCTGCTGAGACGGAAGCCTGTTCCTGGCGTTCGCGAAAGAGCAAGCCGTTCAACTCCGCGCCCAGCAATGCGCTGAATGAAGTGATATAGAGCCAGACCAGCGTGGCGACGCCCGCTCCAAAGGAGCCGTAGAACATCGAGTAGTCGGCGATTCGCGTCACATACCAGCCAAAGGCCAGCGTTGCCGGAAACCACACCAGCGTTGCGGCCACCGCTCCGGGCGCCACCCAGGCCCAATGTTCCTCGCGACGGATGCCGAAGTGGTAAAGTGTGCCGAGTACGCTGGCGCTGGTCACGAGTGCCAACGCCCAACGCGCCAACCGCCAGAGGAAGAGCACGACGTGCCGCAGCTCATGCCCGGCGTTGCTGATCATCCAGCTTTCGATCTGGCGGCCGAAGACCAGCAGCAAAGTGGCCAGCGCCAGCGGCACCAGCACAATCGGCACCAGCAGCAAAGCCCTGAGCCGTCGCTGCCAGAATCCCCAGTTGCCGCGCGGCTGTCGGTAAGCCCGGCGAAAGCCGTCCATCAGCGACAGCATGACGCCCAGGTTGGCGAAGACCGAGAGGCTGGCCGCGGAGAGGATCAGTTGTGCGGAGTAGAACCGGCGCGCCTGCATCGTGTACTGCAGCAGCGACATCGAGTCCGCAGGTAGAAGCTGCTCGAAGGAGGCGCGCACCTCGCCCACCAGCGAAGTGCCTTCCGGCACCTGAGCCAGCAGAGCCGTCAGAACCACCAGCGCCGGAAAGAGCGCCAGCATTCCCGAATATGCGGCGGCCTTGGCCGTGTTGATCACATCGTGCTGAAGAGCCAGCCAGATCGCGTTTCGGAAGTGACGAAGATTCAGGTCCATACCCCCTCACAGGCAAGAGTAGTGCATTCCGGCGGGTTGCGGTGAGCCGATTAGCCGCGGAGGGGAATCCAGCCTTCCGGTAGTTGGCAAATCGGGCGATTGCTGGGGAGAATTTTTCGTTCTTTGCCTTACACAGTCAACATCCTCTGCACTGCATCAACATATTCGCGCGGGCGGGTCAAAAAGTTCAAGTGACCGGCGCCTTTGGAGAGCATCAATGTCTGCGACTTCGGATAGAGGGAAGCCAAAAAGGCGATCTCGCGCCTTGTGAATCCCCGGTCGTCTTCCGATGCAATGATCTGAACTGGAAGATTGTTGACCCAGGCGAGGCCAGAATGAATGGGATTCGAGCGAAAGAAGGCGGCAAACTTAGCCAGCAGGGAGGTCTGATCTCTGAGCCGTGCGCCAGCGCCGGGTTGACTCAACTCCTCCTGGTAGAACTGAAACCAGAAATCGGCAGCCTCGGCCGGTTTCAGCAATCGTCTCATTTGCAAGCGGACAATGCGAAGAAGCAAGGCTTCAGGAAGCTGTGCCATCAGCGTGCAGGCGGCGGGCAGCAAGAGCGCGCGCGCACCCTGGTAAAAGCCCGTGCTGGAAAGAACCAATCCGGCTACACGTTGCGGATGACGGAGCGCGAAGGCCTGGACAACCATTCCACCCAGCGAATGACCGAGAAAGATCGCCTGCTCCATGTCGAGCGAATCGAGGATCGCCTCGATGTCGCCAATAACCTCCTCAACGGTCGAGGCGCTCGACGGGATGCCGAGTGACACGACCCGGCAGGTGGACTCCAGAGCTACGTTGATTGAGAACATCGACTCCGGCGAGCTGCCACCCCCACCGGCAATGAAAACCGTCCGCTCGCCTTTGCCTCCGCTGACAAACTCCCATCGGCCCGAGCCCAATTGCATGCTGCGCATGGGGTGCGTATCGCGAAAGAGGCGTAGTGCTTGCCCTAACTGTTCCGACGCATTCATGCTTCCTCTTGGCTGTTCCGGAGAAGTGTCTACAGTTTAATTCAACTTGCGCCGGGGCGCTGGATTGTGTGGCTGGCATCTCAGACGGCCTCTGCTCAGTCGGTTTATCATGAGCGAAGTTATGAAAACTCGTTCAATTCACCCAATTCCTAATCTGCTGTCATTGGTATTACTCGCCAGCTTCGCAGCGCTCCCGTCCGTAGCCCAGACTGCGCCCGTCTCCAACGCACAACTGGCTTCGCCCGAACTAAATGCGCGCGTCGAGGCTCTGCTGAAGCAGATGACGCTCGACGAGAAGGTTGGTCAGTTGGCGCAGTTCTCAGCCGGGTATGCCAGCGGACCCAATGCATCCAATCTCAGGTACGACGAACTGGCTGCCAGAGGAGAGGTCGGCTCCTTTCTGAACCTCGTAACCGCCGAGGCGACCAACCACTACCAGCATCTTGCCGTTGAGAAAACGCGGCTGCACATCCCCATTCTCTTTGGGCAGGATGTGATTCACGGCCACCGGACCACCTTTCCTGTGCCCCTGGCAGTTGCGGCAAGCTGGGACCCGGCGGCTGCCGAGACGGTGGCGCACTACGGCGCCATCGAAGCCCGCGCAGACGGCATTCGCTGGGTCTTCTCGCCGATGGTGGACATCGCCCGCGACCCGCGCTGGGGACGCATCGTCGAATCTTCCGGCGAAGACCCCTACCTTGGCTCGGCGATGGCCCGTGCCTGGGTCAAGGGCTATCAGCAAGGCGACCTCACCAAGCCCGACTCGGTTGCCGTCAGCGTGAAGCACTTTGCCGCCTATGGCGCGGCCATCGCCGGGCGCGACTACAACGCCACAGACATGAGCGAGATCACGCTGCGCCAGATCTATCTTGAGCCCTATCGCGCCGCGGTCGAGGCAGGCGCTGCAACCATGATGAGCTCCTTCAACTCCATCAACGGCATTCCAGCGACCGCCAACCCCTTCATTCAGACGCAGATTCTGCGCAATGAGTGGGGCTTCAACGGCTTTGTCGTCTCCGACTGGGGCGCGGTTGCCGAGTTGGTCAATCACTCGATCGGTGACGGACCCACCGTGGCCCGCAAGGCTCTTGAAGCAGGCGTGGACATGGACATGGAGGGCAACCTCTACGGAACCGTGATTGCGGATCAAGTTCGTGCGGGCCGGATCCCCGAGAGCGACGTGGATGAGGCGGTGCGGCGCATCCTGCGCGTCAAGTTCGCGCTCGGACTCTTCGAGCACCCTTACACCGCCGTGGGCCCGGCCTACGAACCGACGCCTGAGGGCCGTGCAGCCGCGCGCAAAGTGGCCGACGAGACCATCGTTTTGCTCAAGAATGATCCGGTCGGGGGTATCGGAACTCTGTTGCCGCTCACTGCTAAAGCCACAAAAGTCGCTCTGATCGGACCCATGGCCGACAACCAGCGCGATCTGCTCGGCGCTTGGGCCGTCACTGGCAACCCAAAAAATGTCGTCACCCTCAAAACCGCTCTGACAGAACGCCTTGGCGATCGTCTGCTTTACGCCGAAGGCTGCGGCCTGCTCAGTGGCGAAGATGCGAACGTGCTCAAACGGGTCAACTTTGCGGGCTCGCTTGTCGCCGATGACCACACGCCGATCCCCGACGACACCAAGACCATCGCCTCAGCGGTCGAAACGGCAAAGCAGGCGGATGTATCTATTCTTGCCCTGGGCGAGCCAACCGACTGGATGGAAGGAGAGGCCTCTAGCCGCACAACTCTAGGCTTCACGGGTGCGCAGCAGCAGCTCCTTGAGGCCATCGTAGCTACGGGAAAGCCGGTCATTCTGGTCGTGCTCGCTGCCCGGCCTCTCGATCTGAAGTGGGCCGCCAATCATGTGCCCGCGATCCTCGATGCCTGGAGCCCCGGCATCGAAGGCGGTCACGCTGTCGCTGATCTTCTCTTTGGCGACGTGAACCCGTCCGGCAAGCTGCCGGCCAGCCTTCCCAGAGCAGTGGGCCAGGAGCCGCTCTACTATGCGCAACTGCCCACCGGCCGTCCCGCTCATGGCGACCTGAGCCACATGCCGCGGGAGAGCGCCGAAAAATTCATGTCCCGCTACTTAGATGAGGAGAACTCAGCCCTCTACCCCTTCGGCTGGGGCTTGAGCTACACGCAGTTCGCCTATTCGCAACCGACCGTCAGTCGTGCCGAAGTCCCGGTGCACGAGGTGCTGGCGTCCGGACACAAGACCGCTGTTACGGTTCGTGTGGATGTGAAGAATACCGGCGGCGTTGCCGGAGCCGAGGTCGTTCAGCTCTACATCCGCAACACTGCGGCGAGCGTCGAGCAGCCGGTTCGCGAACTGAAGGGCTTTGCCCGCGTTACCCTGGCCCCCGGCGAGACGAAGCATGTGGAGTTCCCGCTGGGCTTCGATGAGCTGAACTTCTATAACGCCGAGATCAAGCGCACCGTCGAGCCGACCACCTACAAGATCTGGGTAGGCGGCAGTTCCCTCGCCACGGCCGAAACCAATTTGAAGTTGGTCGAATGAGGGCCGGGAAACTATCCTCTGATCGGAAAGTGCCCAAGCCTGTTGCGACCTCCTTGAGATGGCCTTGTCAAAGATAGCGAGGCAGCCAAGAGATAGCGTTTTGCGTATTCCTTGCCGCCCCAGTGCGTCCGGGAGGCGATCTCGGCAGATTGTGTGCTGAGTGACTCAGCCAATTCTGAATTTGATCAAGAACTGTACGGAATTGATCAAAATTGGACTGAATAGGTCCTATATAATCAACGAGTAGAGGTGGGCCCTCCGCCACCCCTCAAGGATCTTCCCCGAATATGGCATCAATCGTCACTGCACCCTCCTCTGCAATCGTCCCTGAGATCACAGCCGCGGAATCGGCCTCGCCGCTTCCCTCAACAGCAGCATCTTCTGCCTCCACCTTGTCGCAGGTCGTGCCCGCGAGGCTACAAGTCCGCATGGGCCGCGCAGCGACCGTCGCCGAAGGCGTCAACTGGCTAACGATCACCGTTCTTATCGTTTTTCATCTCGGAGCCCTCGCCGCGCTCTTCTTCTTCACATGGCAGCGGCTGACGGTGGCAGTGGCGCTTTATGTGCTGGCCATCAACGTGGGCATCGGCATGTGCTACCACCGGCTTCTCACGCACCGCGGCTACCAGACCCCGAAGTGGCTGGAGTACGTGATGGCCGTCTGCGCCACGCTCTCGCTGGAGGGTGGTCCGATCTTCTGGGTGGCCACACATCGCGTCCATCATCAATTGAGCGATCAGCCGGGCGACCCGCACAGCCCTCGCGAAGGCGGATGGTGGGCACATACCGGTTGGCTCATTTGGGGCAAGGCGCTGCATGCGCAGACCGAGATACTCAACCGCTATGTTCCTGATCTGGGCCGCGACCGCTTTCACGTCTGGCTGAGCAAGTATCACTGGATTCCGCTGGTGGCCAGCGGCGGGCTACTCTTCGGCCTCGGCTGGATCTGGGGCGGCTGGGCAAACGCCGTTGGAATGCTGCTGTGGGGCGCGTTTCTGCGCGTGACCCTCGGTCTGCACTCCACCTGGCTGGTCAACTCCGCTACCCACCTCTGGGGCAGCCGGCGCTTTCAAACTCGCGACGACTCGCGCAACAACTTCTGGGTCGCTCTGGTCAGCGGAGGCGAGGGATGGCACAACAACCATCACGCGAATCCGGTCTCAGCACGCCACGGCCTCGCCTGGTACGAGATCGATCCCAACTACTATGGCATCTGGTTGCTGTCAAAGCTCGGCTTGGCGCGCAAGATTCAAGTGACGAAATTAGACCACGCAAAGGCCAAGCCGGTGGTTGAAAACTAGCGCCGGAATCTTGCGCATTTTCGGATTTGCTGTGGACTTCCGTGCCTCATCCATTCCCCGCTTTTCTGCGGAATGGATAGGGCGCCGAAGAATGCTGATCTACACAATTTGCGAAGAATACTTTACTTGCTTAGCTTGGCCCTAACCCACAGCACTGCAAAGACCGGCAAGGCCACGACGAGCACCAGCACGAAGGCCGGGAAGCCGACGTAGCGATAGCTGGAGGCATAGCTCACCGCATGGTGGCCAACCAGATTCCACGCCAGCAGCGTGAAGATGGCGATCGTCGTCGACGCAAAAAAAGCAAAGAACGCAGAGGCGAAGGCGAGCAATACACTGGTAAAGAATCCGAATCCCTTCAGCGGAAAGCCCAGCACCCTGCCGCCGTCTGTCCGTTCGGTTTCTGCGGGTTGCATCATCTCGTGCCCTCCGTGGAGTTAGAATACAAGTTGATGGCGAGCGGTGCACAAATCGAGCTTTGGCAGGCGGAGAAGGTGGCCACCCAGGTCTCCGTGGCCAAAGCCCCCAATGGAATCAGCTACGCGATGTGGGGCGAGACACGCATTGCGGATGCCGATCTTGAACGGCTCGTCGGCGCCGTGCCGGCCGGGCTCTCGGCCGCCCTCGATCACCGCGCCTACTACTTCGTTCCGCTGGCCATCGCCGATACCGATGACACCATGGTTGCGCCCGGCTATACCGTCGATCTCGGCGACCGCGCCATTTGCCATCGCAACGCAGTCTTCGGCTCGACTGAGGCCGTCTTTCTCTCGACGCGCCTGGTCGAGGACCGCTTCGGCCTGGCCTTTGAGTTCTTCATCAACGTGGCCCACAACTTTGTCGAGGCCGCCGGGGTTCCCGAGAGCTTTTCGTCGCTGGTCTGGCAGCAGGCCGAGACGCAGGTGCGCGGCGAAACCAGCCAGGACGCCTGGGAGACCCGCCGCCGCGCCCAGGACAACAAGGCTCTTGAAGGCCGCTCCGCCCAAAAGAGCATCGACGAGCGCGCCCGCAACGCCTACTACGAGTCGGCCTTTTCCGATGCGCTGGCCATCTACATGCTGTCCTTGTCCGTGGACTTCGACTACCACGACCTGCGCGAGCGCGACTATCCGCTGCTGGCCGCCCCGGCCTTGGCTGAACGCCTCCGCCACGTAGCCGGCCTCTTCCCCGCCAACCAAGGCTATGAGTTCCAGGTCCTCTATCGCCGTAAAGGATAACTGCCTAGATCGGTACTTTCCGCTCCATAGGCGACGCGCCCTTCGCTGATTGTCCAGCGGACTTTGCCTTGCATCGTCCAGCCGTCGAAGGGCGTGTTTCTTGACTTTGACTTTCCTTCGCGAGCGTCGTAGGTCCACTCGGTTTTGGGATCGAAGACGACCACGTCGGCAAAGCTGCCTTCCGTGAGTGTGCCGCGGCCTTTCAGTCCCAGCAGTGCCGCCGGTTGAGCGCTCAGCAGGTTCAGAACGCGGCCCAGCGGCAGCTTCCACTCGCGGTGCAGCCAGCGCAGACTCAAGCCAAGGGCGGTCTCGAGGCCGATGATACCGTTGGGGGCGCGCTCGAACTCGACTTCTTTCTCATGAACGGCATGAGGCGCGTGGTCGGTGGCGATGGCGTCGATAACTCCATCGAGCATTGCCTCGATCAGCGCGTCGCGGTCGGCGGCCGAGCGTAGCGGTGGACACATCTTGGCGTGCGTGTCGTAGAGACCAACATGTTCGTCGGTAAGCAGAAAGTGATGCGGAGCTACCTCGCAGGTCACGCGCAGTCCGTTGCGCCGCGCCTGGCGAACGGCAGCGAGGGCGGCTGCCGTCGAGATATGGGCCACGTGCAAGTGAGGCCGGGCCTCGCGCAGCCCGGCGACTAAGCGAATGTCGCGCTCGACAATCGAGGACTCGGCCTCGTTGGGCCAGCCGCGCAGGCCGAGTTTGAAGGAGGTCGCCCCGGCGTTCATGCTGGCCACCTTCTCGGCGACATGCGTGATGCGCGTGTCTTCGGCGTGCTGGATCACAGTCAGCCCGACGCGCGCCGCAGCTGCCAGAGCTTCGCGCATGACGCCGTCTTTCAAAATGGGCAAGCCATCGTCCGAGACGGCCACTGCTCCGGCGGACTTGAGCGCGGCGTAGTCATTGATCGTCTCGCCTTTTGACGCGCGTGTGGCGGCTGCGATGGGGAAGACGCGAATAATCCCGCCGCGTTCCGGGGCTTGCATCCAGCGCGTGGTCTCCGGCGAGTCGTTCGCCGGCGTCGTGTTGGGCATGGCAGCCACGGATGTAAAGCCGCCCGCCGCTGCCGCTGCCGTGCCGGTAGCGATGGTCTCTTTGTAGCCCTGGCCCGGCTCGCGCAGGTGAACATGCATGTCGATCAGGCCGGGAGCAACGACCAGCCCGGTCGCGTCGATAACCTCGGCGCCATTGGTCTGCTTCAGCTTGCCGGGGCTCGCGATATCGGCCACCCGGCCGTCCTTGAGCAGAATGTCCTTGAGAGCGTCGACCCCGGCTGCCGGGTCGATCAAATGGCCGCCACGAATTACCAGTGCCGTCATGCGCGTATACCTTGCGAATCAGTCGTTTCGATTCACGATGGAAAGATTGTTGGTTGGGTTAATTGCCCGCAATTCGATCCGATAAATGACGTAGTTCCATGCGAGCAGGATTGGGGTGAACAGAAAAGGAAAGCTCCAAGCGACCGAAATCCCGCTTTTTACAACAGTGTCAGCCGCCTCGCCGCAGACGAACACTGAGACCACCAGAGCGAGAACCGGACTCTCTGAAGCGAGGAAACGTTCGGGCTGCGGCCGGCTTTTGAAAGGCTCACCGGTCTTCGGGTGGGCCGACTCATGGAGCCTGATCCAGATCAGCAAGGGAACGAGAACAATAGGAACCGTGGCGAAAACCATGCTGACCCAGCCGCTCCCAGTCCAACCGTGACCACCGGGCGCGAGGAGAATAAGCAGAAGCGCAAGTTGCGTTCCAGTTACACTGCGCTTGTCAAGCTCCGAACTCCACAAAACGGCGGCCGTGGCGAGGTTCCCAGCCAAAAAGTAAAGGAGAATTCGTACAAAGAACCCGGAGTTGTAGAAATGCGCGAGACCACCAATCTCAACGCAAAGCATCGCCACAAGAATCGGAACGCGCAGATTAGCGATTGCAGGGAGCTTCATCGTTCTCAAGCCTCCGATCCGGTGTTCACCTTCGCTGTCAGCGCCTGGTTTGCCACTGCTCTGCGGATATGGAAGACTGCGCGCCAAATTATCAATAAGAACAGAATTGCCAGTGAAATATAGAAGAGCGCGGTGTTGGGATACGGCCAACGACATGCGAACCAAACAGAACACAAACCAAACAATGCGAATGTTTCTTTAGCAATCTTGTTGTTCGCGAGGCGAGTCAATTTGAATGCGGGCGCGAAAAAGAAAAAAAGAGCAAGTACGCCAGGTCCAATTAGAACCGCTTTATCGTGCCGGTATTTCATCAATGCCCCAGAGAATATGGCGACTCCAATAATCCAGTTTATCGCTGCAATGAACACATCGAAGGGGGAAACATTGCTTCGGCTTTTGCTTCCCAGGTTCACAGAATCTAAGCCTCCGCAGAAGGATTTCCCTCGCTTGTCAGCGCCCGCTCAACCACTGCCATCCTGATCGCGACGCCATTCTTCACTTGTTCAAGGATCGCCGACTGCGGCCCATCGGCCACCCCCGCCGTCAACTCCAGCCCGCGAATAATGGGGCCGGGATGCATCACCAGAGCCTTTGGAGCCAGCGCAGCCAGCCGCTGGCCGGTGAGCTGATAGGCCGCCTTGTACTCTTCGAGATCCAATTGCAGACCGGCAAGCCGCTCGGCTTGGATGCGCAGCATCATCACCACTTGCGACTGGCGAAGCGCGGCTTCAAAATCGCGTTCAATTTCGATGCCCGGACCCGCCTGCGCCGCCAGCTCCGGCAGCAGTTCCTTCGGTCCGCAAAGAATCACCCGCGCGCCCAGCCGAGGCAGTAGCATCATATTCGAGCGCGCTACGCGGCTGTGCAGGATGTCTCCCGTGATGGCGACCGTAACCCCGGCCAGAGTCTCCGCGTTGACCGCCTCTATTCCCGGCCGCAGATGCGCCAGCATCGTCCGCAGATCGAGCAGGGCCTGCGTTGGATGTTCGTGCATGCCGTCGCCTGCGTTGAGCACTGGCAGGCGGGTTTCGGCCTCCAGCAGCCAGGGCGCGCCGCTTGAGTTGCTGCGCAGGATGATTGCCTCAGCTCCGAGAGCGCGAAGGGTGAGGCCGGTGTCTTTCAACGACTCGCCCTTTTCAATACTCGACGAAAGGCTTGAGACCAGCGTTGTGTCTGCGCCCAGTCCCTTGGCGGCCAGTTCAAAACTGGTGCGTGTGCGGGTCGAGGACTCGTAGAAGAGCAGCGCAATGCGGCGTTTGGCCAGGATGCGGGCGCGGGTCAGCGGGTCCTGATTTTCGAGAGCCGTTGCGCGCGCGAGCAGGTGGCTCAGAGCCTCCAGCGTCAGATCCTGGCAGGTGAGCAGCGAGCCGGGGTTCAAAGGGAACGGCGATGCGGCGACTGGCGGAGTGCAAAGCGGGCGGCGAGGTTTAGCAACGGTCGTGTTCATGATCTTTCAGCCTTCAGCTGCCAGCCTCCAGAAGCTATCTCACTAACTTTGATAAGTCCCTACAAAAGCATCCCTCAGCGGCTAAAGCCCAGTTCATTTTGGGCCGTTTAAGGCACGACTGAAGTCGTGCCCTTTCAAAACATAAGCGAACATCTGAGCGGCGGATACCGGCTAGGAGCCAAAAGCTAAAGGCTGCCTTTCTCAATCGACCCGCTCGACGAGCAGGACCTGCTCGTCGCGGTCGACCTCCTGGAACTTGACCTCGATGATCTCGCGGCTGCTGGTGGGCACCCGCCTGCCAATATAAGTGGCCTCGATGGGCAGTTCCCGGTGTCCGCGGTCGATGAAGACGGCAAGTTGCACGCGGCGCGGGCGTCCGTGATCGAAGAGAGCATCCAGGGCGGCCCGAATCGTTCGTCCGGTATAAAGCACGTCGTCGCAGAGCACGATGTCGCGGCCGTCGATGTTGAAGCCGATTGCGCCGGGAGTGACCACGGGGCGCGTGCCGGTGGTGGACAGATCGTCGCGGTAGAACTGAATGTCGAGCACGCCGGTGTCGACCGGACGTTTCTCGATACCGGAGATCAGTTTTGCCAGCCGTTCGGCCAGCGGAATCCCGCGGCGCTTGATGCCGATCAGGGCCAGATTTTCGCTACCATTACTTTTTTCCACAATCTCATGGGCCAGGCGCACCAGGGTGCGCTCGATCTCCGAGGCGGACATCAGCCTGCCCTTGATGCGCAGGTTGGGTTTGCTATGGGTTTCGCTCATGAATACACTCTCGCAGCGTGTCTCTCGCAGGATCATACGAGGGTTTCTGGGTTCTGGGCAAGTTGTGAAGAAGTGGGGCTATATCTCTGGCCTGCGGGATCGGGCCAGAATCCGCGCGCCCATCGCGCCGCCGCCGATGCCAAACAAGATCAGAAAGAGCGAACTACTGGCATAGCCTAAGACCTCCCAGCCGGCATGACCCTCAGGCGAGAGCATTTGCGTTCTTTGCGCCTGCATCTGTGCAGTGTCCGCCATGCCCATTTGTGTTATCCACTGTTGGGTTAATTGCTGGCTCATGTCGACTCTGGCTTTCCATTCAGAATCCATCTGGCTTGACTCGTGGAGGATATAGCGCTTGACAAACAGGTCACCGCCGCTGACCCCAAAGGCGAGCCACGCAGCGAGCAGGCCCGTGACGAAGCCGATTCGTGCCCCCGCTCCCAGTGTGATCCACGCCGGCCGCTGGCTGCGCAGATAGAGCACCACAGCCGAGTAAGCGGCTGCCGTCATCCAAAGCAATTCCAGGCTTCCCGTCGGCGTAGCAGTACTTGAAAGCACTCCGGCCGGAACGGCCATCAGCAGAGCCGCGCGCAAGGCAGGCTTCCAATCGATAGTTGCAGCATCCTTTACTGCCTCGTCCCAGCGCTCCGGCTGGGCTTGTCCCGCCGGGATCTCCGCAGCATACACCAGTTGGGGCAGGCCGCACGTGGGGCAATAACAGCTCTCGGCCTCGACGGTCTCGTGGCAGCGGTTGCAGGTGATTTCCATACATCTATGAGCCTATAGCATTCCCCCGCATCGGGTGGAAGATCAAAACCGCCCGCCGATCGACCAACTCCCGGCAGGGCTCTCAAGCCACACCGGCTGAATGAGCATGGTCGATCGGGAACGGATCAATAAGCAACAAAGAGACAGCGGCTCTTTCGGGAAGGAGCGGGGGCCGAATAACCGGTTTGAATTCCTGAGACTTTAGCGGTCGTGTTCGTGGTGGTTGGCCGCGTGAGCCGCCATCTTGATCTCCTCGCGGGCCTGCCTGAGCAGTTCCTTCGCTTTAGCGGCATGGCCGTCCATGTCAAATTCGTTGGCATCCTGCGCGGCAGAGACTTTTTCAAAGGCCCGGTCAATCAGTTCTTGTGCGGCAGCCAGGTTTGGGTGGCGGACTGGATTTTGGGCAAGGGTTACTCCACCGGCGGCTAGTCCGAGGACCAGCGCACCGCTCAGAATTGCATTGCGAATTTTCATTGTCTTACCTCCAGGGCAAAACCATACCAGATTCCCCCAAAATGCGAATAGAGGATTTTCGTGAATTCCGCGGATCGAGATTGGAACCATGCCCCGCTGTCCACTCCAATGCCTGCATCGTGACTTCCCAGCCTGCTAAGCTGGGCCCATGGGCAAGCAGGAACTGGAAGCGGAGAAGATCGTCAGGGTACGGGAGCACCTGCTGGAGTGGTACGAACGCAGCCGCCGCGACCTGCCCTGGCGGCACAGCAGCGACCCCTACGCCATCTGGATCTCGGAGGTGATGCTGCAACAGACTCGCGTAGCGGTGGTCATCGAGCGCTACCTCGCATTCATGCTGCGGTTCCCCACGCTGGGCTCTCTCGCGCAGGCGCGTGAACAAGACGTGCTGGCCCTGTGGAGCGGGCTTGGCTACTACCGGCGTGCGCGCATGCTGCACAAGACGGCTCAGTTTGTTGCCGGCCACCTGCTGGGCAATCTTCCCAGCACGGCAAAGGATCTCCGCGACCTTCCTGGAATCGGCGCTTACACGGCTGCGGCGATCGCCAGCATCGCCCACGGCGAACAGGTGGCCGTCGTGGATGGCAATGTCGAACGTGTGCTGTGCCGGCTTGAAGGTTGGAAGGCGGGCAGACGTTCCAGCCGGACTGCTCAATTCCGGCGCAAGATCGAAAAAATGGCGACGCTGATCCTCTCCCCGCAGCGACCGGGGGACTCAAACCAGGCCTTGATGGAACTCGGCGCAACTCTTTGCCTGCCGCGCAATCCGCAGTGCATCGCCTGTCCGATCGCAGGCGACTGCAAAACAAAAGGGGAGCACCAGACCACTCCGCGTCCACGGATGCAGAACCGCGAGGCAGCCTATGCGCTCACTTTGCGTGCCGGGAGGCGGGATGGCCGGATATATCGGGAGGTTCTGCTCGAACAGCGTCCGGCCTCGCAGACCGTCATGCCGGGGCTTTGGGAGCTGCCTAGCCTCGCCGAAGTTGGCGTCCCCGAGGAAGATCTGCACCTGAGTCTGCGCCACGCGATCATGCAGGTGAACTATTCCGTGGGCATCCGCACGGTTTCTGAAGACGACGTTGACGCCATGACCATCCCGGGCGGAAGGCGCCGCTGGTTTCCGCTGGACGAGGCCCCAAAGATGGCGCTTACCGGCTTGGCGCGCAAAGTGCTCACCCGCGGTCGCCTGATGTGATTCTGCTCGCCGGGCATCCCTCGAACGGCATCGAATCTGCCTGAAAGGCCGGCCGCATACAGTCGCGTGCCCGGCACCATAGATTCATTCCCCAGCCTCATCTGTTGCAGCCTCATCGTGGAAAGGATGGGAAACCTCGCATCCACGCGCACATCCGACGCATCGAAATCACGTCAGGCGAATTGTCGCGGCACATTCCCGAAAATCCAATCAACCCCAAGGAGGAGCAATGGCAAGCAAGGCGAGCGCAGTTTGGACAGGTTCACTGAAGGAAGGCAAAGGCACCATCTCAACAGCAACGGGCGTGTTGAGCAATGCGAATTACTCCTTCGCAACGCGCTTTGAAGGCGCCGATTCGGGAACGACCCCCGAAGAGATGATTGCGGCGGCTCACGCAAGTTGTTTTTCAATGGCACTCGGCGCGCAATTGGGCGGCGCAGGCCTGACGCCGGAGAAGATCGAGACTCACGCGGCTGTCTCGCTGGGCAAGGTCGGCGAAGGCTTCGCCATCACCCGCATCGCGCTCACCACCACAGCCAAAGTCCCGGGCGCTTCGGCAGAGGTCTTTGCCAAGTCCGCCCAGGACGCCAAGGCCGGCTGCCCTATCTCGAAGCTGTTCGCCAACAACACCGAGATACTGCTCGACGCAAAGCTGGTCTGATTTCACGCGACTCGACGCAAAAGCAACCGTGTCCATCCGCGTCCCAGACAACTCTTGACTGTTGGCGGGCAATCGACTTGTGCCCTCGCACCCGCGCGCTTGCCTTGATCCGCGCAGGGAGCGCGAAGCGCGGGCGCGGGCATGGCTTGCCCCCACCGCGTACAGGTGACGGTTTCGTGCGCTTTGTGCCCTCTTCATCTCAGGCATTTATCGATGATTTCTTCCGTTCGCCGCGCGGATCAAGGCTGCTCCTTGGCCGGGTATGCTCATTAGCCTTGTGTGTCCGCCGAACGCCGCGACCGTGCGGCGGATGACGGAGCCGGGAGAGGGTGACGCTCGGTCGGGAGGCGCAATGAAGAAAGTCGCCGATTCCTCATTCTCAAGTCGCACACCCCGGAAGAGAGTTCAAGAGTCCGTATTGACCAGAGGCACGGTTTCCCGTAGACTAGAGTTTCGCGAGGGATGCGGCTTGAGTTGCATCCTGCGACCGCATCATCTTCTCTGGAATCAGCCCCCTGAAATCAGAGCACAAGATTAAGGACAAGTAATGGCAAACCATGTATCTTCGCTGAAGCGCGCCCGGCAGACCGAAACCCGCACCGCGGTGAACCGCGCCAACCGTACACGTGTGCGCACCAGCCTGCGCGAGCTGCGTGAGTCCCTGGTCAAGGGCGATGTGAAGGCAGCCCAGGAGCAGTACCGCGCAACCGTCTCGATGCTCGACAAGAGCGTGCAAAAGGGCATCCTGCACGACAACACCGTCTCACGCTACAAGAGCCGCTTGAATGCGCGGCTGAAGGCTTTAGTTCTGGCCAAGGCGTAGCGCGAGGCCGCGAGGGCTGAAAAGACTGGAAAGACAAGAGCAGCCGGGAGCGATCCCGGCTGCTTCGGTTATTGAGGGCGAATCCGTCGAGGTTCAGTTGAAGGACGGGTTAGCAGGCGGCGGAACCTTGCGCACGAGCTGCCGATAGCGGAACCAGGACCACAATCCTGCGGCAATATCCAGCATGAAAGCGAAGATGCCGGACGCTGCGACCAGAGGACTGTTCCATTGCCAGATTGTGGGCTCAGGCGATTGCCTCAAATAGATGAGCGCCTCGGGTAAGACGCCAACCAGTCCCACCATTGCGGCCAAGGGAAAGAAGGGATGTTTGGTCCAGTATCCGAGAGCGGCAAGAGCCAATCCGGCGATGCCGAGCGCCGTGAGAATCAGAAAACCTGTTGCCAATAGACCCGACTCTTCGGATTCTCCCATAGCGAACATCATTCCAAACAACTGGTAGGTGGCAAGGCAGGCGCAGGCGGCGAGCAGCAAACCATAGATAATTGAGATAGGCCTTCCGGTTAGATTCACGCTTCACCTCATATCAGATTTTCGAAGATCCCCGCGGCTCCCATGCCTCCACCGACGCACATGGTGACCATTCCGTAGCGGATGCGGCGGCGGCGCATCTCGGCCAGCAGCGTGGCTGTGAGCTTGGCGCCGGTGCAGCCGAGCGGGTGGCCCAGGGCGATGGCCCCTCCGTTAACGTTGATGCGCGCGGGGTCGAGGCCGAGTTCGCGAATGACGGCGAGGGCTTGCGCGGCAAAGGCCTCGTTGAGTTCGATGAGGCCGATCTCGGGGAGTGTCAGGCTGGGGCGCCGCAGAGCCTTGCGAATCGCGGTGACAGGACCCATACCCATCTCTTCGGGCAGGCAACCGGTAGCGGCGTAGGCCACCAGACGCGCGAGGGGGCGGATACCTAGCTCGCGGGCGCGGGCGGCGTCCATGAGAACTACCGCGGCCGCACCATCGGAGGTCTGCGAGGCGTTGCCAGCGGTGACCGTGCCCGTCGCATGGAAGGCGGGCTTGAGTTTGGCGAGGGCTTCGAGCGTGGAGTCGGCGCGGGGGCCTTCATCGGCGGCGAAGAGCTTTTCCGTAACTTCTGGCTTGCCGGGAGTTGTGCCGGGAACAGCGGTGGTGATTGTGACCGGAACAAGTTCCCCATCAAAGCGGCCTGCCGCCTGGGCCGCGAGAGCTTTCTGGTGGCTGGCGAGCGCGAAGGCATCCTGATCGGCGCGGGAGATTTTGTAGTGGCTTGCGACGCGCTCGGCGGTGAGTCCCATTGTGAGAAGCGAAGCGGGATAATGCTCGGCGAGCCAGGGGTTGGGGCTGGGCTTGAGACCGCCAAAGGGCAGCAGGCTCATCGTCTCGACTCCGCCGGCCACCACAACGCGGTCGCCCTCGACACGAATGCGGTGATCGGCCTGGACGATGGCTTCAAGTCCAGAGGCGCAGAGTCGGTTGACGGTGACGCCGGGAACCTCGACCGGCAACTGGGCGCGCAGAGCGGCAAAGCGGGCGACATTCCAGCCCTGCTCGCCCTCCGGCTGGGCGCAGCCGAGGATGACGTCGTCGACTTCAGCCCTGTCGAGGGCCGCGACCCGCTGCAAGGCCCCGTTCAATGCAATTGCGGCAAGGTCGTCGGGGCGGGTGGTGGAGAGAGCGCCTTTGGGTGCGCGGCCTACCGGGGTGCGAACGGCGCTGACGATGACGGCTTCCGGCATGGGGAATGCTCCTTTGCGATTCTTTTATCGACGTTTCACGCCCTTGCCCGCCTCGTCTATTCAGACTCACCTACAACTCGATATGTCCGCGTAGTTCCATCCGGCAACAGAAACTCGAACATGATGTGATATTCATACGCATCTGGCGGCATTGTGTCGTCACCCCTCGCCTTGTAATCGCCAATACGCAATGCGGATCCCTGAATATCTACGCTATCCAGTTCGAATTTCTTTCCGTTGATAAGTGCATTGAGGTGTTGGGCCGTAGCGCAATGTGTTGCTTTTCCCATTCCGCCGGGATTTAGCATCCCCCAAGAGTCTTGGCAAATATTGACCAAGTTCGACGACAGCACATGAACTGCCATGGTGTAGTCCGCTGGGTTCGGCTTCGGTTTCTCTTTTCCTGCCCAAGACAGCGCGGGCAATAAAAACATCATCGCAAAGATTACTTTTTTCATCGTTCCCCTCCAGCAAGCATGATCATAAATTGGAGATCGAGTACGCAATTACTCGCTTGTGTTTTCCCGCCTTTTCGCAATGACCCGCTAGAAGCGATCTTGCATATGACTCGCGCCACTGGCAAGGCAAATCCTTAATCCGGCATTTCCAGCACAATCCAAGCATCTTTTAAATAAAAGTGGTAGACGGTCTTGTGGTCGACGAGCGAATCGGCCAGGGCGTCGTGATCGAGAAAAGCGGGGCGATGCTCCAGGCCGGACTGCGCCTGGTGAACCTGATCGGGCGAGGCGGGGTCGATGCCCCAGTTGAAGCCGAGAACGCCGCTCGGGTCGTGGGCTTGCAGCCGTTCGGTCTCGGGCGAGGCGGCCAGCACAAGGAGATTGCTTGGAGAACTGGAAAAGTAGACAAGCAGCGAGACGGTTCCCCGCTCCGAACAAAGGACCGCCCAATCGGAGGAGCCTGGGCGCTCAAGGCTGGCGTGGACGACGTTCTCAGGGTGGTGGGCTTCATACGTTTGCGGGATGAGGCAGCCCCGGCGATTGAGCTGGCTCACGAGTTCCTCGGGCAGGCCGGGGAAGGAACTGACCGGCAGATGACGGATGAGGTAGGGTGCGGTGTGGCTGGCAACCAGGATTTGACCGGAGGTGTCGAGTTGCAGGGGGGCCGGCTCGTGCTGCTGAGCGGGGAGCAGAGCACAGGCGCAAAGGAATATGCGCGGTACCCATCCGATCCTTTTCAAACCAGCACGAACCATGTAGATTGCAATTCCTCGGGGGCTAAAGCCCTTCTCCATTTTCAACCACTCGCTGAACGACTGAAGTCGTGCCCTTTCAAAACAACAACTTGTTCAGAGCCACCAATCTGTTTGACTGCAAAATCAGTTTCGCAAGGGCTTGCCGTTCTTTAGCGTGAACGCTATGCGGTCCTGAGTCTTGGGCTCGCCGCAGAGAGAGAGAAAGGCCTCGCGCTCCAGGTCGAGAATGTACTGCTCGCTGACCAGGGTTCCCGGCGTGACCCGGCCGCCGGCGAGGATGTAGGCCGCCCAGCGGGCGACCTTCTGGTCGTGTTCTGAGGCGTAGCCGGCCTCGCCCATGAGGAAGACTCCGGTTTCGAGGGTCGCCAGGGCAGCCGTTCCGGGCGCGGGAATCTGCATACGTTGCTGTGGAGGCGCGTAGCCAATCTCGGCCAATAGCGCGGCCTGGGCCTTGGCGTCGAGCAGCAGCCGTTCGCGGTTTAGGGTGATGCGGTCGGCGGCTGAGAGCAGGCCCAGCGAACGGGCCTCGGCGGCCGAAGTGGAGACCTTGGCCAGCGCGATGGTCTCAAATGAGCGGCGCAGCGCAGTGGCCAGTTCGACCGATTGAGCGAAGCGCGAAGGTGGGTCGCGCGGATCGGGCGGGGCAAAGGCAGTCGCCGCGTCGATCGCCCTGAGCAGCATCTCTTTCGTTCCACCGCCTGCGGGGATCAGTCCGACTCCAGCCTCGACCAGGCCGATATAGGTTTCGGCGTGAGCCTGACGGCGCGCGGCGTGAAGGCAGATCTCCGCACCGCCGCCCAAGCTCATGCCGAAGGGCGCAGCAACGACTGGCCGCGGGCAGAATTTGATCGCCGAGGTCATCTGCTGGAAGCCGCGGATGACGGCGGCCAGCTCATCCCACTCGCCCTCCTGAGCCGCCAGCAGCAGTTGCATCAGGTTGGCGCCGACCGAGAAGTTCTCACGGTCGCTCGCGATGACGAATCCGGCAAAGTCGCGCACCGCGTCGGAGTCGGGATTGAGCACCGCAGAAACCAGCGCCAGCACGTCGCCGCCGATGGCGTTTTTGAGCGAGTGCAGCTCGATGCATCCGATGCCATCGCCGAGATCGACAAGCGAAGCGCCGGGGTTTTCCCGGAGCACCCTATTTGTGCGGCGGAAGTCGGCGATGCGGGCGTGGCCGGGGATCGCGGCGACTGGTTCGAGTGCTTTCCTTTCGGGCTGGAAGCAGAGCGGTGGACCGCTTGAGCTGTCGCGGGAGTACCAGGCGGAGTGGCCCGTGGAAAGCAAGGCATCAACGCGCTCACTGACCGGCAGGCCAAAAGATTTCATTCCGCTGACGGTCGAGGCGACCCCGGCCGCATCCCACATTTCAAATGGTCCCAGCTCCCAGTTGAAACCGGCCCGCATGGCGCTGTCGATGGAGGCGGCATCACCGGCCACTTCGCCGATGCGATCGGCGGAGTGGTTCCACAGCGCGGCGAGGAAAGGCCAGAGGAAGGCTGCGGACTTGTCCTTCGCGGGGTCATTGGCGAGCAACATTTTTAACCGCTCGGGCAGCGAACCGACGTTCTTCGCCATTTCGAGGGCAGGCAGTGCGGGCTTCACCGACGGGCGGTACTCATAGGTGGCGAGGTCAAGCACCATGCGCTGATCTTTCCCGTCTTCTCCCTTGACCTTTTTGTAGAAGCCCTGGCCAGCTTTGTCGCCCAGCCAGCCGCGCTTGAGCATCTCTTCCAGCACAGGCGAAAAGCCGCTCTGCGTGACGCCCTGCGGAAAGTTGGCGGCGACGTGAGCGAAGATGTCGATGCCGACCAGATCGGCGAGGCGAAAACTCCCGGTGCGGGGAAAGCCGATGGCCTGACCGGTGAGTTCGTCGACCTCTTCGATGGTCAGTTTCTGCTCGAGCATCAGCGCGGCCGCCGAAAACAGCACCGAGATCCCGATGCGGTTTGCGATGAAGTTGGGCGTGTCGTTGGCGAAGACCACCTGCTTGCCGAGGTTGCGGTCGGCGAAGGCCGTAAAGGCGGCCACGACAGTGGGGTCGGTTTCCTCCGTGGAAATCACCTCCAACAGCCGCATATAGCGTGGCGGGTTGAAGAAGTGGGTTCCGAAGAAGCGGTCAATCTTCCATGGGCCGGTGGCGGCCAGGCTGGCGGCGATCTGCTTGATCGGCAGGCCGGATGTGTTGGTGGTGAGCAGGGCGTGCGGCGCAAGATGAGGCACGACGCGATTGAGCAGCGCCGTTTTGATGGCCAGATTTTCCGCCACGGCCTCGATGACCCAATCGCAGCTCTCAACTTTGGGCAGGTCGTCGTCGAAGTTGCCGGGAGTGATGAGGGCCGCCAACGAGGGCTCGTAGAAAGCTGCAGGCTTGGCCTTGGCAAGCGCGCTGAGGGCAGATTTGGCCAGGGGCTGCGCGCTTTTGTCATCTGGAACGAGATCAAGCAGCAGCGTGGGGATTCCTGCGTTGGCCAGATGGGCGGCGATGCGGGAGCCCATGCTTCCAGCGCCCAGCACGGTGGCGCGGCGGATGAGAAGCGGTGCGGCATTCGGGGAAGTCGTGCTCATGCGAGTTCTCCCTGCGCGGCTTGGATGTCGGGAGTATCCGCCACGCGGAAACCATCGCAGCATACGGCGGGGCGCGGGGTGCGGTCAAGGAGGAAGACGGCCTCTTGCATTTGGAAGGTTGATCTGTCCAGCGTTCGTCCCAAGGAGAGGGTATCTCAGCTCGGGCGCTATCACACAGGGATTAAAGCCCCCTGTTCTTTGGCTCGATTTCGGCACGGCTAAGATCGTGCCCTGACACAAAGCAGGCCTTTGCAGGATAGCCCGCGCCTAGCGTCCGTGCAGGATGCGCCGCCCACGGTGCAATTCACTTGATGCCATAGAGGCCGGTTTATGCGCTCGGGTCTGTTGGTTTCAATCGCCGATCTGTCGAAGATGCGCGCCGATCCCGGGTTGCAACTCGCCGTTCGACGAACGGCGCCGCCGGGTGAGGAACGATGATGGGCTTGCGGGGATGCTCGGATGCGGCGTCGGCAGCCTCTGGATGAGCGGGGACTGGCTGGACGCCGGTGGTCAGAAGCTTGTGCAACACGGGGAGATTCGCGCGTTGCGATTCCACGAAGTCGACACCTTCCGCCGTGAGTGTGTACTTTGCGTTGTCGGCTCCTGTGACATAGCTCTTTTTTTGCAAATACCACATCGTGAATTCCAAATAGTCACGGGGAAAACCCATTCGAATTTCAACTTCCGCCAGTGAAACCTCTGGATGGCCAGGGTCTGTACGGCGCTGAACATAGAGGAGTGCAAGCACGGCCAATCGCCGGTTCAGCTCGCCGTCGATCTGATCCATAAAATCGATCGAATTGGATAATGGGTCCGAAGGGGGTCCGTCCTTCTCGATACCCGCATCGTATTTCGCGCGACGCGCTGGATGGGATAGCACATCGTAGGCCTGCTTCAGCAGAAAGAACTTATCCGCATCGCCGGTATCGGGGTTGTCGGGATGAAGACGGGCGGCCAAGAATTTATACACCCGGTGGATGGTTTCAGTCTCGGCATTGGGGCTGATTTGAAGGAATTCGTAGTAATTCGGTAGATCCAAAATAGTTGCCTCAAGAATGGTCTTCTATCTTCTAAACGGTCGTTCTCTCCTTGCGGTTCATCTTCGCATTAATATACTCCACTTTTCTCAAGCAGCGCTTTGTCGAATTCATGCTTTGCTGCCTCCAGAATGACAGGAACGGAATGGGGTTAGGGTTTCGCACGGGGCTACAGTCTCTTGCGCAGGCATTCAAAGACGACATAGCCGATGAACGCGGAGACGAATGCAATCACTAGATTTGTAACAGTGAAGATGTCCATCAGGGCGGCGGCCAATGTCTTGTTATGTCCATTGGCAAAGGTGAACTCGCCCATCAATAAGTTCGAATAAAAGAGGAAGACAATGAATCCGATCTCGACGATTGCCCGCCAAACGGGGAAGAGGCGGCGGCGATTTGTCCGCTGGCTGGACATATTGTTCTTATGGTAACAAGGGAAGAACGAAATCCTCCAAAGGAATTCGAGAAGGGCCGGAGCAGACCGGAAGAACCGAAGTCGAAAACCCAGGAAGAAACAGAATGGAGAGTGGAAAGACCCGATGGCCGATGATTAGAGTATTCTCGAACCTACTGTGGACTTCCGTGACCCATCCATTCCGCGTTTTTCTGCGGAATGGGTGGGTTACCTTCAAAATTCCGGTCTACACAATTCCCAAAAACTCTCTAGTCTTTGTGGTCTTTCACTCTTCGAGCAAAAAGCGCTCGATGGATGGGGCACAGATTCATTCACGGTGGGTCGGCGAAGGCGGCGGACGACTGAAGTGAGTTCCAATTCAAGTCTCCGGTTTGACCCCTCTTGGCCGAGAGCACTAGCTTGGAAGTGTGACGAAGGGTTGGCGTTTACGTCCCAGTAACAAGGAGCAGGAATGAAAAGCATAGTTTCCCCATGGTTTTGGAAAGGTGTTCTGGTCGTGTCGCTCATGGCAGGCGTGGCAGCCATGCAGGCACAAGACCTGAAGAGCTTCGAGCAGAAGATCACCACCAAGGTGCTGCCAAACGGACTGACCTTGCTGATCTGCGAACGGCCGGATGCGCCGGTCTTCAGCTATACGACATTTGTCGATGTGGGTGGCGTGAACGACCCCTCTGGCGAAAGCGGTCTGGCGCATATGTTCGAGCACCTGGCCTTCAAGGGAACCACTGAGATCGGCACTAAAGACTACGCAGCCGAGAAGGTGGCGCTGGCTAAAGTCGAGGCGGCCAACGATGCCTACGAGGTCGAATACTTGAAGCCCGTGGGCCGCGACGAAAAGAAGGTGAAAGACTTGAAGCAGGCCTTCCTCGATGCCCAGACCGAGGCGCACAAGTTCGTCATCCCCAACCAGTTCACCGACGTGGCCGAACGCAATGGAGCTGAGGGACTAAACGCCGGGACCGAACTGGACGCGACAATGTTCTTCTGGTCGATGCCTGAGAACAAGCTTGAGCTATGGGCCTGGCTGGAGAGCGGACGGTTGGCCGACGTCGTGCCGCGCGAGTTCTACAAGGAACGCGACGTTGTGTATGAAGAGCGGCGAATGCGCACCGACTCAAATCCGATTGGCCGGATGCTCGAGCAGTTCCAGGCCGCCGCCTATACCGCGCACAACTACCGGCGCAGTACCATCGGCTGGCCCAGCGAAGTGGGCCAGATCACGGCCACCGAAGCGATGGAGTTCCACAAGAAGTACTACGTGGGCGCCAATATCGTGGTGGCTGTGGTGGGCGACGTGAAGGCCAGCGAGGCGCTGCCAATGCTGGAGAAATACTTCAGCAAGATTCCCGCCGGTCCGAAGCCGGAGGAGATGACCACCGTCGAGCCAAAGCAGTTCGCCGAAAAGACAGTGGCAATCCGCGAGCAGACCCAGCCGTTTTACATCGAAGGCTATCACCGGGGCGACTACCGCGACCCCGACGATGCGGTCTATGACGCGATCAGCGACATCATGTCCAACGGTCGCGTCTCGCGCCTCTATCGCAGCCTGGTTCGCGACCAGCAGATTGCCGCTGAGGCAGCCGGTTTCAGTCCCTTCCCTGGAGGAAAGTATCCTGGTCTTTTCGCCTTCTATGCTGTTCCGCTGCCGGGGCACACGCCGGCCGAGATGCGCGACGCCATCCACAAAGAGATCGACAAGCTGAAGACGGCGGACGTCAGTGACGAGGAACTGTTGATGTTCAAGACCCGCACCCGCGCCGACCTGCTCCGCGGCCTGGCAAACAATCAGGGGCTGGCGAACGATCTGGCCGAGTACCAGACCCGCTACGGCGACTGGCGCGAGCTCTTCAATCAACTGGACAGAGTGGACAAGGTGACCAAAGCCGATATCCGCCGCGTGGCTAATGAGGTTTTTATCTCAAGCAACCGGACCAGCGCATGGATTGAGACAGTGACGCCGCCAGGTGAAAAGACCCCGGCAGCGCAGAAAGATGGAGGTGCGCAATGAAGAGTCAGCTTAGAGAACTGTCGAATGGCGTTGTGTTGAAAGGGCACGGCTTTAGCTCTGCCGCAAGACTCGCCGAATTGGTTCCGGTTTTAGCCGCTGAGGAAATGGAAATGACCGACGTAACTCCCCCTCGGGGGCTAAAGCCCCTGAGTTCTTTGAACGGCCAATCGGCACGGATGAAGCCGTACCCTTTCAAAGCCGAATTCCCTCGCGAAAGGCCTTTGTCATTGGGATGGAAAGGCGCTAGAGTTTTCGCCAAAGCAGGCCTTTCCGCTCTGTTATTCGTTGGCGCGATGCTTATTCCCTTGACATTCAGCGCACAGGAAAACAAGCCCTGGGAGAAGATTCCCACTCCAAAGCTGCATGAGTTCAAGCCGCAGCAGCCCAAGCGGATCACGCTCAAGAACGGTATCGTCCTCTTCCTTCAAGAAGATCACGAGCTGCCTTTTGTCTCCGGTTCGGTTTCGATTCCGGGCGGATCGCGCGATGAGGACCCAGCCAAGGCCGGTTTGGTCGAACTTTACGGGGAAGCTTGGCGCACCAGCGGCACAGCCAAAATGAGCGGCGATGCCCTCGACGATCTGCTCGAGGCCAAGGCCGCTCATATCGAAACCTCCGGCGACGATGACTCCACGGCTCTTTCGTGGGACTCGCTCAAGGGCGACGCAGATCAGGTCTTTTCACTGGCCATGGATCTGCTCTTGCACCCCCAATTCAGCGCGGAGAAGCTCGAACTGGCTCAGCAACAAGTGGCCACGGGGATCGTCCGGCGCAACGACAGCGAAGGACAGATTGCCAGCCGCGAGTCCGCCAAGCTGGTTTATGGGGCCAACAGCCCATACACCCGCCAGCCGGAGCTTGCCACGATCGGCTCGGTCACTGTGGATGACCTGAAGGCGTGGCATGACCGGACGATCGGTCTCAAGCTGATCGTCTCAGTCAACGGCGACTTCGACTCGGCGGCGATGGAAGCCAAGCTGCGCGCAGCCTTCGAGTCCCTCCCGCCGGTAAAACCCATGCCGGCGCGGCACGACCAGTTCAGCGATCCCAAGCCAGGCGTGTCTTTCATCGAAAAATCCGATGTGAACCAATCGAATATCGAGATCGTTGGCCTGGGCACGGACCGGCATAATCCCGACATTCCCTCGCTGGCGATCATGAACGAGATTCTGGGCGGCAGTTTTGCCAGCCGTCTCTTCCAGAATATCCGCACCGAAAAGGGTTGGGCCTATGCTGTGGGAGGCGGCTATCGCTTCGCCTGGGATCATCCGGCCACCTTCCAGGTCTTTGCGCTCACCCAGAGCGTGAATACCGTCGACGCAACCAAGCTGGCTTTGGAGGAGATCGCGGGGCTCAGAACCAGGCCCTTCACCGATGAAGAACTGGCGCGTGCCAAAGACAACATCCTCAGCTCCTTCCTCTTCCGCTACGACACCAGGGAAAAGGTGCTCGCCGAGCGAGTGCGGTTGGAGTTCTACGGCTATCCGGCGGATTACCTGGAGACCTATAAGGCCGCGCTGGAAAAAGTGACCATAGCCGATCTTGACCGGGTGGCAAAGAAGTACATCCATCCCGATAAGCTGGCGATTCTCGTGGTGGGTAAGGGCGAGGAGATCAAGCCGGGGCTTGAGGAACTGAAGATGGGGCCAGTGCAGAAGATTGACATCACGATCCCAATGCCCAGGCAGCCCGGCGCGGAACAGAGACAATAGATCGGCCTCAATGATCTTCAAGTTCATCGACCACGAGGAGCGGCTCTTGGTGAGCCGCTCCTTTCTTGTGGCCTGCGATTTGACAGCCGGTCGATTTTTGAATTGAGTGCGATGGCAATTCTGCAGAGATTGAGAAACTGCCGAGTAGCTTCCGAGTTTGCGGCACACGACCAAAACTCAAGAAACGCGCCTCATTCGAGCTCAGTGAACGCATTGACCTCTTTACGATTGTTGGACGATTGATCCTTGCCTTTACCAAAGTAGGTCACGCGGCCGTTAGGTTCCCAGTGCCCAGTCTTGTCTTTCCGGAAGAGAAAATAATCCCCGGCGGTTTTGATCTGATCCACATAGGAGAAAGTCAATACGTAGACAACTGCTTCCGTTTTCTTTTGGTTAAGACCCACTCTTGAGAGGAAAACTGTGAATGTGGGAGAGTCCCAATCCTTCGATGGACCATCATCGGGCAATGCAAGCTTGTGCTTCCACGGAGTCGATATCGGCTCCTGCAAACGTTCACTCGCCGCGTTCTTGGCTTCAAAGTCCGCCCAAGTCGAGTTGTCGAAATCCGGCCACTCCTCTTGCAACAGTTTCTTGATGACTTTGGCTGTGTCTGGCTTGATCCACAGGAACCCGCAGCCATTAGCAAGGGGGAGTGGATTGGCGTTCTCTCCGCACTTGCTATTCAGCGTCAATCCGAAAATGGCCACATGCAGATTCTCGATAGGAATATGATCCATAAGGCCAAAAACCGCCTCGTACACGCTGGTTTCATCTGAAGAAGATTCGCGCTGGGTCTGGGCCTTAGCGGAAACTGAAATTAATGTGATGAGGATCAAGGCCGCTGAGAGATCGCGGGCTTCGGACTTCATGGAAGCGCAACCACCTTTTCGGAGGACACAAAGATTTTACCTCCTGGTCAGGGGTCACACGGACCGGACCGCAAGTTCCTCTTTCGCGCGGTGGCGATAACGCGATTGAGCCGGTTGGCGGCCAAGCCGGCGAAACTACAATGGGAAAAGACGAAATCTCAGATAGGGAGCGGTCACGTGGAAGCGAATTCAAAACTTGCAGTAGTCATCATGGCGGCGGGCAAGGGCACGCGGCTGAAGTCGCAACGGCCCAAGGTGCTCCACGAGATCGGCGGCAGGCCGCTGCTGGCGCACGTGATCGCGGCCGCAAGCCATATTGCCGCTCTGGAAGACATCTACGTCGTGATCGGCCACCAGGCGGAAAAGGTGCGAGCGGCAGTGGCCCCGACCGGAGTTCGCTTCGTCGAGCAGACCGAGCAGCTTGGCACGGGCCACGCCATCCAATGCGCGCGCGAGGCCATAGCGGGCTACGAGAACATTCTCGTGCTCTCAGGAGACGTGCCGCTGATCCGCCCGGAGACTATCGAGCAGGTTTGGGAGTTCCATCAGGCCCAGTTAGCGGCGATGACTATTCTCACCGCCGCTCCCGGAGATCCAACCGGCTACGGGCGCATCGTGCGCAAATCGTCCCTATGGCCTGATGTCATCCCGCCCGAGGTCGAGACCATCGTCGAACAGAAGGCGCTCACCGCTAAGCAGCAGGAGATTCGCGAGATCAACTCCGGTATCTACGCCTTCAAGACCGCGTCGTTGCTCGGTCAGCTCGGCCAGCTCACCGCCGAGAACGCCAACCATGAGCTGATTCTGACCGATGTGGCCGGGCTGCTCACGGCTGCGGGCCAGCGCGTGGTCGCCATTCAGGCAGCCGATGCCGCCGAGGTGCTGGGCGCGAATACCATTGCCGAACTAGTCGCTCTGGACGCCACGCTGCGCCTGGCCACCGCCAACCAGTTGATGGCCCAGGGCGTGACGATCTTCCGGCCAGAGACCAGCGTGTTCGACGCCGGGGTCGAGGTGGCGGCCGATACGGTGATCGAGCCATTTGTGCAGTTACGGGGCAATACCAAAATCGGCCCGAACTGCCTGATTCGTTCCTATTCGGTGATCGAGGATTGCACGCTGGGCAGCGATGTGCTGATCCGCCAGAGCTGCATTCTGACCAGCAGCACGGTCGCCGATGGAGCCAAGATCGGCCCCTTTGCGCACCTGCGGCCAGGCAGCGAGATCGGCGAAGACGCCCATGTGGGCAACTTTGTCGAGACCAAGAAGGCGAAACTTGGCAAGGGAGCTAAAGCAAATCATCTCACATACTTAGGCGATGCGGAGGTCGGGGAAAAGACCAACATTGGCGCCGGGGTCATCACCTGCAACTACGACGGCGTTCACAAGCACCTCACGCGCATCGGCAACGATGTCTTTGTGGGCAGCGATTCTACGCTGGTGGCCCCGGTTACGGTGGGTGACGGAGCCTATATCGGCGCTGGTTCGTGCATTACCAGCAACGTGCCCGAGGGCTCGCTGGCCGTGGGCCGGGCTCGCCAATTCGTCAAGGAGGGCTGGGCGGCAGCCAATCGCGTCCGGAGACAGAAGGATTAGGCCCAAGTTGCCGAAAGATAAGGTACTGATGGCGGCATCCTCCTCGACGGTGTACTATGAGATTCCGCCGGCAGCATATTTGCCGCAACTTTGCAGCAGTTTTTTTGCGGCTTTGTTAGGCTGGCAGTACTGAGGGATATGCCTTGGCATTTGACCTTGCAGGACTGGGGGGGCTCTTTTCCGGCGCAAAGTGGCCCGCGGAGGCGCACACGCGCATGTCTGCGAGGGCGCGCAAGACCGCGCTGAAGCCGGCGCGAATCCTGGTCGTCGATGACGAGCCGCAGATCCGGACCATGATCGCCGCCACTCTGGAATGCCACGGATATGATGTGCGAATGGCTGCCAGCGGCCGCGAGGCAATCGAGCTGCTGGCAAAAAACGACTTTGACCTCGTGCTCACCGAAGTAGCCATCCGGGACTGGGACGGCATCGCGCTGATGGAAGACATCCAGGCGCAACAGCCGCGGCTCCCGGTCGTGATGGTGACCGCCGTTCACGAGATCAGCGTGGCCATTGACTCTATGCACCGCGGCGCCTACGACTATCTTCTCAAGCCCTTCGAGCGTGAGCATCTGCTGGCTACGGTGGAGCGAGCTCTGGAGCACCGCCGGACCCTGCTGGAGAGCCACAGCTACCGGCAGGAGCTTGAACAGGCGGTTCAGGCCAGAACCGAACTGCTCCACCAGGCTATGGAAGAGCTGGAACACTCCTACGACGTGACGCTGGAGGCACTGGGCGATGCGCTCGACCTGAGAGACTCTGAGACCGAAGGTCATTCCAAACGGGTCACCGCCTACACGATCATGCTGGCCCGCGCCATGGAGGTCAGCCCGGCAAAGATCAAAGTGATCGCACGCGGCGCATTTCTCCACGACATTGGCAAGATGGCGATTTCCGACGACATTCTCCGCAAGCCCCGCTCGCTCTCTACAGATGAGATGACGATCATGCGCGATCACAGCACGCTTGGCTACCATATTCTGCGCAAGATCCCATACTTGAGTGAGGCGGCTGAGATCGTCTTCACCCATCACGAACACCACGATGGCACCGGCTATCCGGGCGGGTTGAGTGGAAGCGGTATTCCCATAGGGTCCCGTATCTTTGCCATCGCCGACGCATTTGACGCCATCACCAGCGACCGTCCTTACCGCAAAGCCCGCAGCATTGACGCGGCTCGCAAAGAGATTATGCGCTGCTCCGGAACTCAGTTCGATCCCGACATCGTGGAGGTCTTTCTCAGGTTTCCCAACGCCCTTTGGCGGGAGCTGCGCGCGGAGATCACCGGCAAGAACAAGCTGCTATCAACCCTCGACATTGCCAACTCCCCGACTCAGGCAAGGGTCTAGAGATTGTTGCTGGAGAGAAGCCATGCCCGCATATTCCCCTGAAGAAGCTGCTTCCCGTCTCGGCGCTCTGCCGGGCTGGAAGATCGAAGATGGACAGCTGACGCGCACATTCAACCTTAAGGATTTCCTAGCCGCACTGGCCTTCGTCGACCGGGTTGGCGAGCAGGCCGAGAAGGCAGGCCACCACCCCGATATCGACATTCGCTACAACCGCGTGCGCCTTAGCCTGGTCACTCACGACGCCGGCGGCCTGACGGCAAAGGACTTTGAGCTTGCGGCTGCCGCCGACAAGTTTGCCTGAAAGCGCGATGAGCGCCCACGCGTCTCTTCCCATGGAGCTTAGTCCTGCGGGCGGCGAAAGACATCGTAGCCGCCGAGCGTGCGATACGGCAGAAAATCCCGCTGAAGCGCTTCGAGCGACGCTTTGCGCTGCGGCGTCGGATCCTCTTTCATTTGCAGATCGCGCTTCACAATCAGCCATCGAATACCACGAACGCGTGACTGGTCGACAAGTTCTGCAGGCGAAAGTGGATCGGTCGCTTTGTCGAAGAGCAGGACGGAGAATCGCGGAACCCGGCCGGAGGCAAAGTAGAAGGGTTCTTCGCCGGGAATGAGAATCAACCCGTCTGAGCGGGGGATTTCGCTGGCGGCGAAGCGCAGCAATTCCTCGAATTCAGGCAGGAAAAGGCCGGAGACAGCCATTCCACGCAGAGCGGGCTCTGACGAATGCAAAACCGGCCCCTCAAGATTTGCATACGACAGCCGTTCTTCGCTGGCCACATAGAGGCCGCCGCAGATCATGAACGTTGCAGAGACGACCGCAGCAAGCGCGGGAGCGACGAACTGAGTTCGAGGTGAGAATCCAGCGGCTCCGCCTGCCTGCTCGACCGAAGCAATGAAGGCGATCATCTCGGCAATCAGGAGCGCGAGCAGCGGCCAGATGGCATAAGTCGATCCCCACAACTGCTGCGAGAGAAGCGTTCCGTTGATCGTGACCAGCAGGATGGCTGGCAAGAATGAGCTTGTGCCAGCGCCGCGCCCGGATTTGCTTCGCAGATCCCGCCAGAGACTGACCAGCGTGAGTGCCCCGCTGAGAACCAACAGCAGCGGCCACAACGCAAGTAGATCGCTCGCGCGGTCTTCGGCGTCTGCTGAAAGAAAGAGACCGGCCAGCATCCAGGCGAACGGCGCAGCTAACAGGCCCAGAGAAACAAGACGCGCCCACAGCGCCTTTGCCAGACGGCTGTGCGGGAGTACCAGAGCCGCCCCGACAGCCGGCAGCCACCAGATCAGCGACGGCTCCGCATAGACGCCGAGCATATCTCGAAAGCCCGGCAACCGGCGTTCCGCTGCAAAGTGGATGGTCCATTGGATGTAGTTGCCCAGGCCGCACGTGAAGTGCAGCAGAAGGCCTGCGACAAGCAGCGTCGCAACTGCGCCGCCAAGCACCGCACCCAACTCCGCATCGGCGTGCGTAACTGGACTGTGCCGCATTCTCCTCGCAACCCATGACAACAGAATGAGCGCAAGCGCAGCCGCGAGAAGAGGAACTCCGATGTTCTGCTTGAAGAAGAGCGGCAGGGGAAGCGCCGTGCCAGCGAGGAATGGCCAAAACAGGGCCTTGGCCTGGCTCGATTTCGCCGATTTGCCGCAATCGGCAAAGATGGGCTGCAAAAGCAGAATAACGAGGAGGATCGAGAAGACGCAGTCGCAGTCGTAGGAAGGAAACGGCAGAATACTGTAAATTCCCAGCACGGTCAGCGGCGCGGCCAGCAGAAGTGAAACAGGCCAGTACCCGCGCAGCCGCCCACGCAGCGTTTTGAGCGCGATCCGCCAGGCCAACACCGTGCCGAGTGCGCCGACGATTGCGGCGTAAAGAACGTGATGGTAGAAGACCCTCCCGGTCAGGCGAATGATGGCGGCCTGAATCAGAAACGTCAGCGGCGCGTGCGCCAGCGGAAAATCGCGATACGGCATCTGCCCCAGCGCGATGCGGGTGCTTGTCTCCAGGGTGTAACTCGCATCCCACAGCACGGTGAGATGCGCATTTTGCCACAAAACCACCACGGCGCTCGCTAGAAATAGCCCGGTTGCAGCAATCGTGTCGCGTAAACTCCAGCGTTCATCAGGCGACGCGAGCTTCACCTCTGCCGGCTTGAACTTGCGCATGGGCTCTGACCTGCGGAATCGGCGTTCATCGTCACGGGTTTAGTTTATCCTTCCATTAGAGTCCGACGGCGGGGACTTGGCTCGCAAGACCTGCATTTAGCTGTCTTTCTTCTCTGGTGCTCACCATCACAGCAAAGCTCCGCCGGCTGCCGTAACCGTTAGATGAGGCGATGGTACGCCCGGAAGCCGGAAGATGGGCCAGCTTTCGAGGATCTCCGCCTCGCTTGTGAGCAGCTTGATCGCAGCCGCCGAAGCCGTTCCCCTCCATGGATCGATCCCTGCGGGCTGCAGGGCCAGCGGAGTATGCGAATGAGCACTCTCGACAGCAATAGCCGAAGGAACTTTCTCAAGGGCTCTCTCACCGGAGCCGCACTCTGGTGCGCCGGCGGCGCGGCGGAAGCATTGGCTGCTGCGAAATCTCTCGCGGCGGAATCTCGACCAGCCGGAGCCGGAGCGAGTGCGCAGAGATCCAGAGTCGTCGTTGCGCGCGACGAGCAGCTTCGCGGAACAGGCTCTACCGTGGACCCAGACCGCATGGCGGCACTGCTCGATCACGCCGTGCGGACTTTATTTGGCCATGATCATTCCGTCGATGCATGGAGAAACCTGGTTCATCCAGGTGAAACCGTGAGTTTGAAGGTCAATACTCTCGGCGGTCGCGGAATCTCCACAAACGTGCAACTCGTCGCGGCCATCTGCGAGCGGTTGCAACAGGCCAGCGTCAAGCCTGCTGACATAACAATTTGGGATCGCGACAGCGTCGAGCTGGAACGCGCCGGATTCCATGTCGCAATCGGCGGCGATCGCGTGCAGTGCTATGGCACCGACCGCGTCGGATACGAGCAGGAACTCTCAGCCTACGGCAGCGTCGGAAGCCTGCTGTCGAAGATTCTCACCCAGCGTTCGAACGTCCTCATCAACGTTCCAGTTCTAAAGGACCACGACGGCGCCGGCGTCACCATTGCGCTCAAGAACATGTACGGCGTCATCAATAATCCGAACAAGTATCACCCCAACGGCTGCAACCCCTACGTGGCAGACCTAAACATGTTGCCGGAGATCCGAAGCAGAATGCGGCTGACCATCTGCGATGCGACCACCGCACTGTACGAGGGCGGACCGGCCTACAAGCCCGAGCACAGTTGGAGTGCCAATACGCTGATCGTTTCTCAGGACCCCGTGGCGCTCGATCACACTGGCTGGCAGATCATTGAGCGCAAGCGCGCAGAAAAGGGCTTGAAGACGCTCGAGGCAGAAGAGCGCGCACCCGGTTACATCGCCACAGCGGCCGATGCCGAGCACCGTCTTGGCACGAACGACCCCAAAAAGATTTCGCTCATAGAAGTTTAGCGAAGCAAGTTGCGAAGAGGTTCCGAATGTTCTGTAATCTGGATGTCGAGGGTGCCATGAAAGACCCGCATCCGCTTGATCGCCGCTCGTTTTTGAAGTGCGCACTGGCATCGGGAGCGGCGCTGGGTATAACCAATGCCGCCCAGCACGCCGCCGCCACTACCACCGGCGAAGACGATTCGCGCTTCGTTGTCGAGGCAAAGTTCTACCAGAAGCTCCAGAATCGCAAGGTCAAATGCAAGCTCTGTCCCCGCGAGTGCACCGTAGGAGACAAGGAGCGCGGCTACTGCGGCGTGCGCGAAAATCGCGGCGGCACTTATTACACACTGGTCCACTCGCGCGTCGCCGCGGCCCACGTCGACCCGGTCGAGAAGAAGCCGCTCTTCCACTATCTGCCGGGAACGAACGCATTCTCGCTCGGAACCGCCGGCTGCAACGTCAACTGCAAGTTCTGCCAGAACTGGGACATCTCTCAATCGCGCCCCGAGCAGGTTCCTGCGCAGTACGCTCCCCCGCAGCGCATCGCCGAACTCGCGAAGCAGCATAGCTGCCCCACGATTGCCTTCACCTATAGCGAACCAGTGGTCTTCTCTGAATATCTGATGGATGCTGCCGATGCGGGCCATGAGGCGGGCATTCGCAGCATCGTGGTTTCGAACGGGTTCATACAAGAGGACGCGTTGAAGACGGCGTACGGAAAGATGGACGCCGTCAAGATCGATCTCAAGTCCTTCTCCGAGTCGTATTATCGCCAGGTCGTTACCGGCCAGTTGAAACCGGTGTTGGACACACTCGTCAATCTGCGCAAGATGGGCAAGTGGACGGAGATCGTCTACCTGACCGTGCCCGCGCTCAACGACAGCGATCAGGAGTTCCGCGGTCTTGCCCAATGGATCAAGGCAAATCTCGGCGAGGATGTGCCTCTTCACTTCACGCAGTTTCACCCCGAGTATCTGCTGAAGAATCTGCCTATCACTCCGGTGCCAACTCTGGAACGCGCCAAGGCCATCGCCGATGCGGAGGGGCTGCACTACGTCTATATTGGCAATGTGCCGGGACATCCGGCGCAGAACACTTACTGCCCGAAATGCCGCAAGATGCTCGTGGAGCGCGTGGGGTTTACGGCGGGCCAGATGCTGATTGAGAAGAACCGCTGCCCATCGTGCCAGCAGCCGATCGCAGGCATCTGGCACGCATGAAGTTGCAGGGAGGTTTCGCAGATGCATATCGCCATGAATCCAAACACGGTTTGGCTGACTGTCCCGCTCCTCGCTCTGCTGATCTTCACGCCGCTCAAGCACGTGAATGCAGGAGATTCGCGGGAGGTGCGTCAGGCGGCCGTTGCCGGAGCTTTCTATCCATCCGACCCGAAGGAACTTTCGGCGATGATCGACGACCTGCTGGCGCGCGTCTCGGGGCCGCCGGTCACCGATCAGATCCTTGCCGTGGTCGCGCCGCACGCCGGCTACGTCTACTCCGGACCGGTGGCCGCGTACACCTATGCCGCATTGAAGGGCCGCAAGTTTTCGCGCGTTGTGGTCATTGCGCCATCGCACGATGTGGCCTTCGACTTCACATCCATCTATGAAGGCGATGCCTATGCAACGCCGCTGGGAAACGTGCCGGTTGACAAGGCTTTTGCGCGCCAATTGGTCAAGATGAGCTCGACGATGCAACTCTCGACCAAGGGACACGATCCTACGCCGGAAGGCGGCGAACATGCCATCGAGGTTGAGTTGCCGTGGTTGCAAAAAGTGCTGGGCAACTTTGAACTTGTGCCCATCGTCATGGGAGATCAGAGTTACGAGAGCAGTCGAGCGCTGGGCGTGGCGCTGGCAAAGCTGATCAAGAGCGACGGCGAGGAAGGCGATACGCTCGTTCTGGCCAGTTCCGATCTCTCGCATTTTCACACATACGACGATGCTGTAAATATCGACCACAAGACGCTCAGTGCGCTCGAAGCGTGGGACTACTTCAGCATGTCGCGCAACTTCCAATCGCGCATCTGGGAGGCTTGCGGCGGCGCGCCGATCGTGGCCTCGATGGTTTACGCCGAGCGCATGGGAGCAAACCAGGCGCGCGTGTTGAAGTATGCAAACTCTGGCGACGTAACAGGGGATCGTTCGCGCGTGGTCGGCTACAGCGCGGACGTCTTTGTGAAGGTTCCGGCTGGAAAGTCTGCGGCGACTCCCTTTTCGCTGAGCGAACAGGAGAAAAGCGAACTGCTAGCTCTGGCTCGCAAGTCGGTGGAGTTTGCCGTCGAGAAGAATCAGCTCTACGAGCCGCCCGCGAGCACAAGCATCACTCTGAATGAGGAACGCGGCGCCTTCGTAACTCTCACCAAGTCTGGAGATCTGCGCGGCTGCATTGGATACACCTCGGCGGTCAAGCCGCTCTACATGACCGTACGCGACACAGCCACTCATGCGGCTCTGCACGATCCGCGCTTTCAGGCCGTTTCGGCTTCAGAGCTGCCGCAGCTCGCGTATGAAATCTCTGTGCTCTCGCCGTTGCGCCGCGTGACGGACGTCGAACAGATCAGGATCGGCGAGCACGGGCTGCTGATGAAGAACGGCGACTCAGAGGGACTTCTCTTGCCACAGGTCCCAGTCGAGCAGAAGTGGGACCGGCAGACCTTTCTCGAGCAGACCTGCCGCAAAGCAGGCATGAACGCCAACTGCTGGAAAGATGAGGACACCGACATCTTCAGTTTCACCGCGGTCGTCTTCCACGAACAGAAACCCTGAGCCCGGAGGGTTTTCTCTCAACAAATTGAATCTGGGTGCTCCCCCTCTCCGCTTCTTTGTTTTTATGGCTAGAGTGGGATTCGCAGCAAACCCGTGCGGCCAGCAAGAACGGCGCCAAATTCACCGCCGCGCAAAGATGTGCCGTCTTCCAGAATCCGAAGACCGGAATGAGGTAACCGCTCAGCAGCAACGCGCCCCCGCAGCCGCCCAACAAGTCGATAGCATAAAGCAGGCCAAGCCTTTGCTTTCCGCCGTTTTCGTTGGGAACCATCGCGTTCGCGAGCGGAAACTGGTAGCCGCCCAGGATTCCACACAGCGCGGCTAGCGCGGGGAAGACGCATTGCGCGCCCAGCCAGTTCGCGGCCACTCCAGATACCTTCGCAAGCAAACTCACCAGCAACATCAGCGCAGGCGCGGAAAACGCGAGCAAAAGCTGAGTGAATGCGACGGCACGGCAAGTGGAGCGATCGTCTCGATGAGCTTGCCGCATCGCCAGCCAGCTTCCAAAGGCTATGCCGGCCATCAACAAGGCAATCAAAACGGCGAGTTGACCATAGACGAATCCGTAGATCGACTGAAACGCCAGCAGCAGAAAGATCTGGAGCGCCATCAGTGTGAAGCCGGTTGCGCCTATCGAAAATGCGGCTGCTGAACGAATACGCTGCTCTCGTTTTGGCATGAACCACAGAATCATCGCCACGGAAATTAAAACCAGCAGAAGCGCGCCGAGAACAAACTGGAAACTGATGTGCTCCGCGGCCCGCAACCATCCGGCGTAATCCGGTTTGAACTGTCCGCTCCACAGTACGACGTTGAAGTAGTAGGCAATGGGCGAGAAATCGCGATTGACTGGTGTCGTGGCCAGCGGCTGCAACCGCTCGTGCAACTCGTCCATGCGATCGGGCATCATGCGAAAGGGAATGAAGTAT
>Ga0181520_10002049_pt1 | contig 39005 bp, 24 predicted proteins | sample PEATcosm2014_Bin_29_FD_132451 | JGI IMG/M metagenome (GOLD analysis project Ga0181520, IMG submission 132451) | Peatland microbial communities from MTU Mesocosm Facility, Houghton, MI, USA - PEATcosm2014_Bin02_30_metaG | ecosystem: Environmental > Terrestrial > Soil > Wetlands > Peat | place... | reverse complement strand
GAAAGCAAAGAACGCTTCCCACATCCGCACAGCCACGACTACGACGGCTGCGAGATAATCTCAAGGCAAAACCAAAACCGAGAAACTCCAGTTATCAGTGGATGAGAAACCGGGGGCAGGTCAGAATCAGTCACAATAAGGAGTGGGATCTTATTGGGATTTCAGGGAGGCGCGTTCCGTTGCGGTTTTGCCTACAGTGAACCCGCAGAAAAGGCAGATACGCCGGGCTAAATCGCACATTTGCCTGATTCTCAATGAATTGTGCCAGTCGGGGCGGTCTTTGAGAAAGTTCCTCGTCTGTGCATGGAAAGCGGACCCCGTCCCCGACCCAAGATAGCAAGACAGGCGACTGAACTCCCAGTCTCCAAAACGAAACACATAGGTTCTTTATGTGCCTAACCGTAGAATAAATCATGAGACCAGCCTTGATTGTGGACGACGACGTCAAGTTCTGTCATATGCTGCGCGATTATCTGGCGCGCCATGAAATAGAGCTGACGGCCCGACATAACGGCGAGCAGGGTCTGGAAGCGGCACGTCTGGGACAACACGAGATGATGCTCCTCGATGTGACGTTGCCTGGGATCGATGGGTTCGAGGTGCTGCGGCGTCTGCGCGCCTTCTCAGATATCTGTGTGTTGTTGCTCACGGCGCGAGGGGAATCAGCCGATCGCGTTCTGGGGTTGCGGCTCGGAGCTGACGACTATTTGCCGAAGCCGTTCGACGTGGAAGAACTGGTAGCCAGGATGCAAGCGATACTTCGCCGCAGGATTTCGCATCCGTCGGCTGGTGCGTCTGCTGCGAAACCTAAGCTGCACCGAGCGGGCCTCACAATCGACTTCGGCTCCCGCACTGTGTCGTATGGGAATCGCAGGCTCGATCTGACGGATACCGAGCTCTCCTTGTTGGAGAGGTTCTTGCAATCGCCAGGGGTTGTCCTAACGCGCGAGGAGTTGTTATCCGACGTCTTCCAGCGACCATTTCATCCGCTAGACCGCAGTCTGGACGTGTACGTGAGCCGGCTCCGGCGCAAGCTCCAGTCAGCAACTCCGCTGGGAAACCACATAAAGACGGTTCGCAGCTCAGGCTATCTCTTTCATTGCGCGGAACCAACTTCTCATCTGGTCGAAGTCTCGTAGTTGATTCTCAACGTCGATTGGCTAAGCCATGGCTCGACTGTTGCTCAAGATATTCCTCGTTTATTGGATTGTCGCTGGGATCGTGATTGTGATCTCAGACTTTGAACCCCATCGGCATACACACCACCCCGAGCTCACGGATGCGCTCGATAGTGCCTTGGCTCTGGATGGGCAAACCCTCGTGGCTGCGTATGAACGCGGCCGGTGCGGGGAATTGCAGAGATTACTCTCCGCCTCGCAGGATGGGCTATATCTCGCGACCACCGATGGCCGCGTGGTGTGCGGGAGCCCGAGTATCTCCGATGTGCCCAAGTTGGTTGCTGCGGCGGTGAAGCAAAAGCAGCGCATGACCGCAAACTACACGCGTTTTCAACTGGTGGCGGCGCCAGTTACTTCGCCTAGCGGAGCAAAGTATGTGCTCCTGCTGAAGAGCAACTACAGCAGCGCTCTTAGCTTCCATGGCATGCTGCCTGGCTACACCACCGTGTGCATCTCGTTTGCAGTCACGGTCTTTCTGGGATTGCTGATTGTATTGCCCATTCGCAGGCTGCGACAGGCAGCTGGCCAGATTGCCATGGGCAGGCTCGATGCGAGGGTGCGTTGGTGGCCGTCATCGGCGGGGAACGCCGGCGCAAAAGGAGGCGATGACATCGATCAACTGATTCGGGACTTTAACCACATGGCGGAGCAGCTTGAATCGCTAGCTAAGACGCAACGGATTCTGCTCCGCGATGTTTCCCATGAATTACGTTCGCCACTGAACCGGCTGGGTGTCGGCCTGGGGCTGGCTCGGGCGCAGGCACCCTCGAGCATGCACGAGACTTTGGAGCGAATCGAGAATGAAGCAGCGCGTCTTAACACACTCATCGGCCAGATACTGTCCTTATCTCGCCTGGATGTGATTCAGCGGATCGATGCGCCTTGTCTTATTTCACTGAGCAAACTGGTCGTCGATCTGTTGCCGGATATTCAGTACGAGGCCGCGCAAAGCGGCTGCATCATTGGCACGGCGATCGAAGTGGGCTGCGATGTAAACGGGGATGAAGAATTGCTTCGGGCGGCGGTTGAGAATATTCTGCGCAACGCAATCAAGTACGCATCGGGAAGCGGGCTAATCCAGGTGGAGACAGCCACCGATGTAAGGCACGGCAAGAGGTTCTCCAGAATCCGCGTAAGTGATAACGGCCCAGGGATTCCGGAGCATGAACTGGGGTTAGTGCGGGAGCCGTTTTATCGCGCTGACCGGTCGAGACATTGGCAGCAAGAGGGATCTGGAATTGGGCTGGCCATTGCCGATCGGGCGGCCAGACTTCACCGTGGGATTCTTGGAATACGCAACAAGCCGGATGGCGGCCTAATGGTTGAGATTTGCCTGCCTTCGGCGGACCAGCCCGACGCCGCACACGAAGTCACGAGCGCGCGCGCAGTCTCATTCTGAAGACAGTTCCCCAGCGGGATAATTTGTGCCGTGTTTGTGGCATATAGCAGTCACAAGTGCAGGATGATTAATACGATTCACAATTTGTTACAAATTTATTCTTGTGGATCACTGACAAGCATGTCATAGTCGGTTCACTCAGGAATAGTTCTCCCAATCAACCAAACCAGAGCTTCATCAATAAACGGAGCAAGGCCGACTTTTCTTTTGCGCCTGGGGCCGCACTTCATCACTTCTCCTTTCTGCTTTTGGCAAGCGGGTCAAGGATGGCGCGGACCCAACTCGCCCTAAAACAATTCGGCATTGTGGAGGCTTCTATGCGTCGTCTAGTGGCAGGAATTGGACTCTTCCTACTCACCAGTATTGCGTTCGCACAGAGCACCTTTCGCGGCGGACTAGCGGGCAGCGTTGCCGATACGCAGGGAGGCGTGATTCCCGGAGCGCAGATTGAGGCAGCGGATTCGGCGACGGGGGTCGTTTATAAAGCGGTCTCGTCGAGTGCGGGGGATTATTCGATTCCGGACCTTCCACTTGGCGACTATACGGTCAAGGTTGCGTTTGCCGGGTTTTCGACCGTGAAGATTGACAGGGTACGCATCTCGGCGGGCGCAATCTTCAGCCTCCCGGTAAAGCTGGACATTGCCACTACAGTAACGACGGTGGAAGTCGATGCTGCCGCGCTGACGCTGGATACAACTACGCAGGAGCGAACCTTCACGCTGCCGAAAGAGGAAGTCTCGGACGTTCCCATCAATGGCCGCAGCTTCACCCAGATGGTTACCATGCTGCCGGGCAACACTACGGGCACCACCAGGTACCTGGTCGACGGCGTGGATAATAACGACGTCTACAGCGAAAGCTCCGCCTCCAACCAGGGCGGAGTTGACGGCATTCCCGGGACCCTGCTTCCCCTGGACTCGGTCGAGGAGTTCTCCGCGGAGTCGCAGAACGGAGCCGAAGGCGGCGGGTTCTCCGGCACCACAGTGAACCTGTCGATCAAATCCGGCACCAATGGCATTCACGGGACCGCCTACTATTTCAACCGCAATGAGTTCTTTGCGGCGTTGGGACCGTTTACGAAAGCGCACAACGCCAGCCTGCTGGCGGAGGGACTCGCTGCCCCGAAGAAGCCGCCAATCCACTTTCAAGAGTACGGCGGCTCCATCGGGGGCCCCATTCTCAGAGACAGAATGTTCTACTTCCTGAACTACGAGCGCCAGCAGTACGTGCTCGCGCAGGGTACTTCTTCACAGACGGAACCTTCGACCGCGTATGTAAACCGGGCCCTGGCACTGCTGGCGCAAGGAGGCGTAACGCCCGCAACCAACCCCTCAATCACAATGATGGAGAACCTGATCACAACGCTGTGGCAGCCGGGCATGCTGACTGGGGCAGCGACTACGGGGAATTGGACGCCGCCAACAAGTGCTGCGCAGAACGGCTATAGCAACAACGTGATGATGAAGTTTGACCAGACCATCAACGCGAAGAACAAGCTATCTGAGCGCTGGTACTATGGCGAAGGCAGCCAGACGGCGCCGCTCAGCACCAGCCAAAACCCCTGGTACTATCAGGTTGCGGGCGAGCGCGTTGACAACGTGGCAATCACGTTGAACACCGAGCTCAACGCCAAAACGGCCAACCAGATTCTGGCGGGCGTCGACTTCTTCGACCAGCCCTTCACCGATGCGAAGCCGAATAACGGCGCGGCGGCCCTCGGCTTTATCGTCGGCCTGGGGCCTGGCGACACCTACGGCCAGCCGGGAATCGCCATTTTCGGGTTCGACGGCACCGGTGGTACTTCCATCCAGTCTCGCCGCGATCTCGCGGGCCATCTCACAGAGACGCTGACGCGCACGATCGGAAAGCACAACCTCCGCGCAGGCGGCGAGTACCGGCGCACCCAGATTTACGCGCAGGCTACCGGCAGAGGCAGCAGCAGCATTTACACCCGCGGCACCTTCAGCTTCAGTGGCAGCCGCGGATACAACGCCACCAGCGGGGGCAACGGAACGGCTTATCCGACCACATTCCTAGGGGTGACGCTCGACTCCCAAACAAAAGCCCTAGCCGACTACTTACAGGGCGAGGGCAGCTCAGCCACACTCTACAACGGCAGTCTGGATCGCAGTGTCTCCGACAACAACTTTAATATGTATGCCCAGGACTCCTTCCAGGTGACCCCGAACCTGAACATCAACTACGGTCTGCGCTGGGACTACATATCGCCGGTCGGCGACGACCAAAAGGACCTGACGGTTTTCAGGCCAGGGACTGCACCATCGTCGCTCGATCTTACCGGCGGTCTCGCGGTCGTCGGCCAGGACATCAAAGAGCCGTACAAGGCCGATGCACTGCAGCTCGCTCCGAGGCTCGGCTTCTCCTGGCAGCCAACCATACTTTCGAAGATCACCAAGGGGATGGTCGTCCGCGCCGCGATGGGCCTGTACTTCGACACCACGGGTCTCGGCACATGGATCTATGCCACCAGTCTGGCGGGCAACCCGGCCGGCACGAGGCCGCTCTATAACGAGGGGCTCAGCAATCTGAATATCCAGCCAAACATTTCAATCTTTCCAGCCAATGCCGCGGCGAGCCTTCCCAACAACGGTGCGGGCGGTGTATGCGCGGGCGTCAAAGTGGCGACCTGCCCCAATCTGGGTATTTCTGCCGTTGACGAGAACTACACGATGGGCAACACAACCAACATGTCGGCCAGCGTCGAGAAGGCATTGGGCCCCAAGGCGATCATAGAGGTCAGTTACGTGGGAGAGCGGGGACGTCATCTGGCCAACTCTTACGATCAGAACCAGACGGGGTACGGGGACACGACGAACACGGCCATCACAAACGGATTCAGCTATCAGCAGATCAATCGGCCTTACTTCAGCGCGTACCCCAACTTCGCCAAGATCACCGATACCTCGAGCTTTGGCTCCTCAAATGCCAACGCCTTTCAAGCTTATATCAGAACCCGTGGCTGGCACGGCCTGATCTCCGAGGTCTCTTATGCCCTGTCAACCAGCAAGGGCACCGGGAGCATTGAGGACTACAGCAATCCGGCGGCCGATTACGGCTCCAATCTAGTCATCACCGACCAAGTCAAGGGCTATTGGGCCTACGACATTCCAAACCTATCGCACGGTCCTTCCTGGCTGGTCAACAAGTGGATAACGGGCGGTTGGCAGACTGCCGGCACAATCTTCTTCCACGGCGCCGCCGCCGTCACCGCGAGCGCTTCGGGTTCTTGCAACCAGTCGGCGTCAACCGGTACCACCTACGCCACCACCTGCTCCGGTCTCGGCGTAGGGGAAGGCGCTGGTCGCGCCGATTTGACCGGCCTTCCGCGCTTCTGTCCAAAAGGGAATTGCGGGGGCACTTTACCAAATAGCGCGACGGGTACGTCCAGGGGCCGAATCAATAATGGTGTTTTGCAGTGGTTCAATCCGTACTCGGTGATCTCGCCTCCTGGGTGTTCGGTTGTGGTTGGCACCAACAGCACCGGCGCCAACTGTTCCTTACCGCTCTCCGCTTACTACGGGACGACCAAACCGGGTCAGATCCACGGAGCGCCTGGATTCGGAGATATCGATCTCTCCATCTTCAAGAATTTCCTCATCACCGAGAAGGTGAGGGGGCAGTTCCGTGGGGAAATGTACAACTTCCTGAACCGGGTTAACTACGCGAAGCCGTCATTAGCTTCGGGCAACACCGCCGCAGATCCAAGGGACGGGGGGTTGAATCTCTCCGACGCTTCAAGCACCGGGCAGATATCGACCACCATTGGCGGTACCAGCGACCCAGGTATCACTGAGGGTGAACCGTTCAATTGCCAGCTAGCACTGAAGATCATCTTCTAGCCTTCACACGGAGATCGAGTGGAGGGGCCGGGTTCCCGCAACGACGACGGCCCCCTCCGAAACACTTCCAAACCCACGAATAGGATTGCCGAAGACGGAGTACTCCCGATGAGAAGCAACCGGCACGTGAAGGGATTCATACTGGCCGCGACGATGGCGATGACCGGTTACTGCGCGGCCGCGGAGCTTTCAGGCGACTGGGTGGGGCAGTTGACCGGCCCATTCGATTCCCAATACACCGCCCAGTACAACCACGTCAGCTTGAATGCCGCGGGCGATAAGCTGACCGGTACATGGGGAGCGTACACACTGGCCGGCAGGATGACAGGAGAAAAAGTGGATATCTCCTTGACCGACGGCAGCGGCAAATCGGCGGGAACACTTACGGGGACGATGACCAGCGGCAGCTTCTCCGGGACAGGAAGCGTAGTACCGGTACGGAGGATGGGCGGCGGTGGCGGAATGGGCGCTGTGCAGCCTCCTAGTCCAGTGACTTGGCAGTTGACGCGCGCGGCGACGCCTCCGGCCATGGCGAAGACGTACAATTTCGAGCCGAACGTCGCGTACAGCACCTACTCCGCGGCGGAGCCTCCGAACCTGCATATTTTCCCCGGCGACACGGTGAACACCCGGACGATGGACCAAGCCCGTGACACCAACATCATTCGCCACGGCACCGGCGGCGATGCGAATATCGGGCCGTTTTATGTTGAGGGAGCTCTGCCAGGCGACACGCTGGTGGTGCATATCATAAAGCTGCGAACCAACAAACTGATTGGCCGTCAGGGCAGCCGATTCAATCAATACGCGGTGACCCAGGCATATTCGCTGGCCGCGCAATACGATTCCAACTTCAACGGCAACTGGGAGCAGTATCCCGACCAAGGGATTGCGAAGCTGCCTCCGTCTCCCGGTCTGCCTCATTTGACGATTCCTTTGAAGCCGATGCTTGGCTGCATATCGGTCGCGCCTCCGGGGGAAGAGCAGTGGGGGGGAACCGATCTCGGACCGTTCGGCGGAAACATGGACTACAACGAAAACTCAGAGGGAACGACCTTGTACTTTCCGGTATTCCATCCCGGGGCACTGCTCGGCATGGGCGATGCGCACGGAGCCATGGGTGATGGAGAAGTGGTCGGAACCGGGCTTGAGACCTCGGTCGATGTCACGTTTTCAGTTGATTTGATCAAGGGGTATACGACGCCACAGGTGCGCGCGGAGACGAAGGACTACCTGATCTCCTTTGGTGTCGCCGGCTCGGTTCCGGAATCGATCCAACTTGCCACCACGCAGTTAGCAGAGTGGATAAAACACGACTACAAGCTCAACGACAGCGAGGTTGCGCTGCTGTTCGGCGACGTACTGAAGTACGACATCACGGAACTGGTCGATCCCCACTTCAATGTAGTTGCCAAGGTTCCCAAGAGTGTGCTCGCCACACTGAACCATTGAAGTTGTTTTCATGCGATCGAGATTCCGCAGAACAGGAGCAGGACGATGGCAAAGCAATGGATGAAAATGGCGACTCTGGCCGGCGCGATCGCATTGACGCGGATATGCATGGCGGCAGATGTCTCCGGCAACTGGATCGCCACGATTTCAACCCAGGGGGAGCCGCAGTATGCACGGGTTTCTCTGAAGGCGGACGGAGAGAAGCTGAGCGGCACGTGGGGGACATCGGAGATTGACGGCACGCTCACCGACGGTAGGCTCGACGTCAAGCTGACCGATGCGCAGGGCAACGCAGTAGGCAGCCTGACCGGGACTCTCAGCGGCGCCACGATTACCGGGACGGGGACTGGTCTTGGCGGAGGCGGCGGCCGCGGAGGCAGAGGCGGCGGTGGGTTCGGAGGAGGTATGGGCGGCGCTGCACCTGCCGCGCCAGCCGATGGTGCGGCACCCGGTCTCGGGGCTGCTCCCACTGGGGGCAGTAGAGCCCGCGGTGGCGGTGGCTTTGGCGGCAGAGGCGCCGCTGCGGGCCCGGCAAGTTTCACGCTGGCTCGCGCTCCCGTCCCTCCGGCAAAACCAAGGGAGATTACTTACAATCCAACCAGCTTCGTCTCGTATTACTCCGCGGCGAACAAGCCTGAGATCAGGATTTTTCCGGGCGATATCGTTCACACGTGGACGTCTGACGCAGGCGGCGTCGATGCGACGGGCGTTCACCACCCCGGTGGCGACGACAATATCGGGCCAATCTATGTGGAGGGCGCCCTGCCGGGAGATACGCTCGCAGTTCATCTGCTGAAGATTCGAACCAACCGGTCAACCGCGCACCAGGGAAGCCATCTCAATGCGCACGCAGTCACCGCCGCCTATCTGGTCGGCGCACAGTACGATCCGGCAGTCGACGGCGAGTGGACCCTGCTGCCCGACAAGGGCATTGCGGTGCCTACGCATCCCAGCGAGCACATGAAGAACTACAGCGTGCCTTTGCAACCTATGCTCGGCTGCATCTCTGTCGCCCCTCAGGGAGACCAACAGTACCGCGGCGGCGACCTCGGACCGTTCGGCGGCAATATGGATTACAACCAGATCGCGGAGGGCGCAACGGTCTACCTTCCGGTCTTCCACGCCGGCGCGCTTCTGGGCATGGGAGACGGCCACGCCGCCATGGGCGATGGCGAGGTGGTGGGCAGCGGCCTGGAGACCTCAATGGACGTCGATTTTTCGGTCGAAGTAATTCCGGCTGATTCCAGCGGAATGGTACGGGTCGAGAACAAGGACTATCTGATTGCCTTGGGTGTATCCGGTTCTGTGCCGGTGTCGATTCAAATTGCAACATCCCAGTTGGCAACGTGGATTAAGCAAAAGTACAAACTGAGCGACAGCGAGGTTGCCATCCTCTTTGCGTCGACTTTGAAGTACGACATTACCGAGTTGGTCGACTCGAGGTTTAACGTCGCGGCAAAGGTGCCGAAGAGCGTGCTGGACACAATGAAATGAAGGCTGCCTGCAACCTGACGATCCTTGGTGTTGACTCTGTTTGGTGCGCAAGTATCGGAACCTTCTATCGGGTGAATGTACGGAACTGCAGCAACAAGACTTGAAGCAGCAGGGACTAACGGCGTTCGGAGCTATTTCTGCTTCACCTAGGTATGGGTCAAGCAGGGACTATGTTTGCGATCTCAACCAGAGTCAAAGGAGAGTCTGATGAAACCGATCAACAATGATGTATCCCGTCGCGGGTTTATGCGCCTGTTTGGTGCGGCGGGCGTAACTGCAGCTACGCTTCCGGTCATTGGCCAATCCGAGTATGCGCTCGCCCAGGCAACTCAAACTCCAGCAGCAGGACAGGCACGCCGTCGCGGCATGGGCGGAGGCTCAGACTTTGGCGACACGCGGGTGCGCGACGTCAATGCCGTCATCATAAGTTCGAACGAGAATCCGCTAGGGCCGGCGGCGTGCGCTCTCGAAGCCATCCAGCAGTTTTCCAGCGCGGGCGGGCGCTACCATCAGGAATCCAAGAGCGAGGCGGTGAAGGCTTTCAGCGAAACCTTCGAGCTGAAGCCCGGTTACGTCAGCATGTACCCCGGTTCGGGCAACGCGGTGGACCTGGCGCTCTACTCCAACATCGGTCCGGACAGACCCCTGGTGGTGGCCGATCCGAGCTACGAGCAGGGGCCGCGCGCCGCCGATACGATGAAGGCCAAGCTGTTCAGCGTTCCTCTGTCGAAGGACGGCAAGCACGACGTCAAGGCGATGGCCGCGGCTACACCCAATGCCGGCGCCTACTATATTGTGAATCCAAACAACCCTACGGGTACCATGACGCCGAAGGAGGACCTGGTCTGGCTGCTGAAGAACAAGGCTCCGGGATCGGTTCTGGTCGTTGATGAGGCTTACTTCCACTTCTCCACCGACGACTCGATGATCGACCAGGTGGCTAAGGACCAGGACCTGATCGTGACCCGGACCTTCTCGAAGATCTACGGCATGGCGGGCCTGCGCGCCGGATTCTTCATCGCCAAGCCAGACCTGATGCAGAAGCTCTCCACGCTGGAGGCCAGCGTTGGCCGCAACGGCTCGGGTTCGGTGTCGATGGGAACGGCCCACGCGTGTACCTGCAGCATCCAGGATAAGACCCTGATTCCGACCCGACGCAAGATCAACGCCGATATTCGCGCCGGCACGCTGGAGTGGATGGAAAAGAACGGTTACAAATACTACCCGGGTTCGGAGGCGAACTTCTTTATGGTCGACGTGAAGCGGCCGGGCCGAGTGTTCCAGCAGCAGATGGCGGAGCAGGACGTCTTCATCGGACGCACCTGGGCTGCGATGCCGAGCTACGTTCGTGTCACAGTCGGCACCGCGGAAGAGATGGAGAAGTTCAAAGTTGCCTTCAAAAAATCGTACGAAACCGCGCCGAAAGCGGCTCACCTCGAGTTTCCGTACAACGTGTCCTCGGAGCTCGATCGCCACTACGCGTAGTCCAACTCTCCGCTGTCTCACTTACCCGCCGGGCAGGCGAGATCCTTGCCCGGCGGCCTTATTCAAGGAATTGAACCCATGAGCTTGCGCCGCATGGAGGCCATCAATCGACGTGCATTTCTTCGCCAAAGCGGTCTGGCTTGCGCGGGATTGTCTCCACTGGCATTCCTTTCCGAGCGTCTGTGGGCGCAAACCGCTTGTTCAGATCAAAGCTCTCGGGAAGGTTCGGACATTCCTGCTCAAAACGTCTCGCTCGGGGACAAAGCGTGCAACCTGTCTCCCGTGCATGTGGAGAACCAAAGGGTGATTCGTACCGTCGTCGGCCTTCGTCCGTATCGCCCATCAGGATTTGTTGTGCGAGCGGAGAAGGTGGACGAGACGCTCGTCATTCACAACTACGGGCACGGCGGGGCTGGCATAACACTCTCCTGGGGGACCGCGCAGCTCGCACTGCAGATCGGATGCCAGGGGCACGAGGGTTCAGTTGCGGTGCTCGGCTGCGGTGCTGTGGGGCTCGCGACGGCTCGCCTTCTGCAGGAAGCCGGCCTCAAGGTGACTATCTACAGCAAAGCCCTGCCCCCAGATACCACTTCAAACGCTGCCGGGGGAGCGTGGACCCCGTTCCTTGCGGCGGATCCGAAAAAGACCGATGCACGGTTTGATCAAGAGTTGTTGCTGGCCGCGGAATTCGCTCACAGACGGTACTTGACGATGCTGGGAGATCGATTTGGCGTCCGCTGGATAAGAAGCTATGCCATCTCTAAAGATGGATTTGACGAGTCCAGCCCGATTGGAACGCAGAGCATGTTTCGTGGCATGAGGCCAGAGTTCCGTGACTTGACGTCTGCCGAGCATCCTTTTCCTGCCGACTGGGCAGTCAGGCAGTTTGACACGCTGCTGATCGAACCGCCCCAGTATCTGCAGGCAATGATGGACGCATTTCGAGAGGCGTCGGGCGCTATTCTGGTTGGCGCAATACCGGATCGCGCGGCCATTTCGCGTTTACCGGAAAAGCTGGTCTTCAACTGTACCGGCTTGGGCGCGAAGGACCTCTTCGATGACGGTGAGCTGACGCCGGCCCGTGGTCAACTGACCTTTCTGAAGCCGCAGCCCGAGGTGCACTACGCCGTATCGCACGATGAGCTATACATGCTTCCACGCACGGACGGAATTGCGCTGGGCGGAACCTACGAGTTGGGCGAGACGTCCCTTACTCCCGATATGGACAAGGTGCAAAAGATCCTTGCCCGGCACAAGGCGTTCTTCGACAGCTACAGGCACACCAATTGCTAAGCCGTAAGTTGCCGCGAGGAGCGTTCGAGCGACGTTCTTAGGAGAATCGATTGATGACGTTGACGAGGCGCGAGTTCCTGATGCGGACAGGCAGCGCCGGAGGTTACAGCGCGGCATTTCTGATGATGCAATCGCTGGGCCTAATGCCAACAGAGACTTCTCGCGCTTCAATCATCAGTGCGGATCCCAGCACAGGCAAAGGCATACGGGTTGCAATTCTCGGCGCCGGCGTGGCTGGTTTGGTAGCGGCGTACGAGTTGGGCAAGCTTGGATATGAATGCAATTTGCTGGAGTCGCGTGAGCGTCCCGGCGGCCGTCTCTGGACAGCACGCAAGGGCACCGAGGTGATGCTGAACGGATATGGCACCCAGACCTGCACCTTCGATGAAGGGAATTATCAGAACCTGGGCCCAGGGCGCATCCCGTCCATCCACGGCACCATGTTGAGCTACATTCGCGAACTCGGCATTGAGCTGGAAGTGGAAGTTAACACGACGCGCAGCAGCCTGCTGCAAGATGACAGGGTGAATGGCGGTAAAGCCGTCGTGCAACGGCAGGCAATCAACGACGCCCGCGGAGAAGTCGCCGAACTACTGGCAAAGTGCATCTCGCAGGGTGCGCTGGATCAATCGCTGACCAAGGAAGATCGGGACCGTGTTCTCAACTTTCTCAGGACCTTTGGTCCGCTCGATTCAACCAAGAGGTACTCGGGCTCCGACCGTGCCGGCTATTCGACCCAGCCCGGCGCCGGCGACGAGACCGGGGTACTCAGCAAGCCGATTGATCTGCACACGCTGCTGGACGAAAACTTCTGGGAAGGGATGTTCTTCGAAGAGACGTTCGATATGCAAGCGACCATGTTTCAGTGCAAGGGCGGCAACGACCGCATCGCGTATGCTTTCGATAAAAAACTCGGCGACGTTATCCGGTACAACGCGTCTGTGAAGGAAATTCGGAAGTCGGCCAAGGGGGTGCGCGTCGTGTATACGCAGGGCGGAGTAGAGAAGAACCTCGACGCAGATTACTGCATTTGTGCCATGCCGCTGTCCATCCTCAAGAACGTGGCAAATGACTTCTCCCCGGAGCATAAGAGAGTCATCGAAGAATGTACTTATGCCAGCGCCTACAAGGTAGCGTGGGAATCGCGCCGCTTCTGGGAACAGGATTACAACCTTTACGGCGGTCTCTCGTTCCTGGCACAAGGATGCACTCCGATTTGGTACCCAAGTGCGAATCTCTTCAGCGAGCGCGGTGTTCTGGTCTCGGGATATCAGTACCATGAAATCGGAACGCCCTTTGGCAGCATGACCCTGAGCCAAAAGTTTGCAGAATCGCGGGCTGCCATCGAGCGCGTGCATCCGGGGCACGGCAAAGAGTTAGAGAAGCCGCTGTATATTGGCTGGGGCTATGCGCCCCATAATCTGGGGTCGTGGATCCGCACCTACGGAAAGACCGCGGAGGCCAACAAAACCAACTACGAAACGCTCATTTCGCCGGATGGCCCCATTTACTTTATCGGCGACCATGCAAGCCACATCGTAGCGTGGATGGAAGGTGCGGCTCTCTCCGCGCATCGAGCTATCGAGTTGCTCAACGATAGGGTGAGATCCGCACGGGTCATCGAAACGCTTCCAACTGCACAGGGCGCATGAATGCGACGGATTAGAGGCAGCAGAAAGGGCCCCGACTGGGGGCCCTTTCGATACGTCATCTGCGACCACGCGAATCGCTGACGGCGAGCTTACGAGGTCGCGCTGTGCTTCAGCGCGGCGTTGTAGCCGGCTTCGAAGGCCGAGCGGTAGGCATTCACTGCATCGTCGCCCTTGACCGGCGGATGCACATACAGGTGCGAAGCCTTGGCGTCGATCCTGCGCTTCGCCAGTGTGTCCAGCTGTGCTGCCAGGATGCCGTCCTTGAAACCCTGCTGCACCTGCTCCGTTCCCGGAGGCGGCGTGTTCCAGTCCTGGGTTGCGCTGTTTTGGGTTTGGTTCCCTGCGGGGGAACTCTGGGCAAGCGTCATAAAAGGAACGCTGCTCATAATCGCCACTGCGATCAGTGGTGTTGCGATGCGGGATAACTTCCTCATGGTGTCCTCAAATAGTGTTCTAAAGGGCGATACGGGGCCCGAGCCAAACGAAACTTATACCAACTTAGTTACATTTGGCAAGCTTGTATGTGATTTGAGTCACTTTTTGTTACATAACTGTTGTCGCTTACTAAGTAACAATCTGCCGCCGAATCAGGCAGATAGGCGTGTGCCCAGTTTCGCCCGCTTTTCCGAGGTGCGGCCCCCGATCCAAAATAAAAAAACCGGCACTGATTCCTCGTGCAGCAGGAGACGGTCGTTCGCTGGCATCGGTCTGGATTGGAGATGTACTGGAATTGGCTCTCGCTGCACTCATACGGGCAGAAGATACGTTAGCGGGTAATTGCGAGACCTCATCTTCAGCACGGTTGCCGAGAACCGAACGCGGGAGCGCATTCATGGCAAACGTATGATGCTCGGGTTAGACCTTTCGGAGAGAATCGTATGAACATGGTTCTCGACTTCTCATGTTGTTCCGAGAGGCGTGCTGGCCCGAGAAAGAGAGTAATCGCACAGAGCTCCAAGCAAGGATGGTACTTCTCTTTCCAGCTCTGGTGCGATCCAACCTCACCGCCTCGATCCCTCAGCGACGGGTTCCAAATTGTCGCTGTACTCGCCCTGGTTCGCGTAGACCCCACGGTACTCAGGTGGCAATAAAGCAGCCAACTGGGCCATGATCTTATCCGTATAGCGGTGCACTGCTCCCGTCGATGGAAGTCCGCTTGGAAAGCGAAGCGGAGTTCCGGCGCGCACGCGGATCGGGATACGTCCCAGGTGCTTGCCGCGCTCTCGCCATTTCTTGTGACCCCAGGCGACCAGCGGCTCTACCGGCACGTCAATCTGTGTCACCAGCCACGCCACGCCAGGTTTTCGCTACAGCAATCCGCCGGTCCTGCTGCGTGTCCTTTCCGGCGCGAGGACTAATAAGCGAATCAGGCGCCGCGGCGTCGCGTGAGGCGATAGTAGATGGCCGGCGTCACGATGAGTGAGAGCACCATGGAGATCAGCAATCCGCCGATGACGGCGATCGCCAGCGGCTGCAGCATCTGCGAGCCCGCGCCTATGGCGAACGCCAGCGGGAGCATGCCGCAAACGGCGGCAATGGCGGTCATCACAATGGGACGCAGCCGGCGTTGGGCGGCATGCAGCATCGCCTCGCGGGCGATATCGCGAGGCACGCCCTCCGCCCCGTCCGAAGGCTGGTCAGCCGCGCGGGCGCGGAACTTTTCGTCGGCGTCCAGCAACAGGATGCCGTTCTTGGCGACGATACCGATCACCATAATCAGACCCATGAAACTGGCAACGTTGAAGTCCGTGCGTGTAATCAGCAGCGCCAGCACCACGCCGGAGATGGAAAGCACGGAACTGGTGAGAATGGCGACAGGAGCGGAGAAGTTGCGGAACTCCGCGAGTAGCACGCCGAACACCAGCGCCAGCGCCAGGATGAGAACCTGCAGCAGGGCACGAAAATCCTGCTGCTGCTGCTGATAGGTCCCGCCGTACTCCACGCGAACACTGGAAGGAATGTGCATGGCAGCCACCGTGGCCTGGACCTGCTGCATGGCGGAGCCGAGGTCTGAGCCTTCCAGCCGGCCGGTGACGGTAATCATCTGCTGCAGGTTCTCCCGCAGAATCTCGTTCTGCGGCGGCAGTTGGGTGACCTCCGCCAGCGAGCCCAGCGACGCCGTATGCCCGCTGCTGGAGTTGAACACCGTACTCTGGATCGCATCCAGCGAAGCGCGGCTATCATCCGGCAGCCGCACTCGGACGGTGTAAGGCCGGCCATTGACGATCATCGGATCGGCCGTCGGCAGACCATCCATGATCGCGGTGGCGTCCTCGGCGACTTCACTGGGAGTAAAGCCGAGGCGGGCCGCAATCACGGGATCGACCTGGAAGTTGGTGGCCGGGCCTGAGATGGTGTTGTCGATGCCGTTCTGGGTATCGACCACCCCGGGAATCTTCTTGATCGCTGCTTCCACGCGTGGGCCAAGCTGGTTCAGCAGTGCGGCATCCGGGGAGAAGAGCTTGATCTGGATCGGTTCCGGGGAGTTGGAGAGATCGCCGATCATGTCCTGCAGCATCTGGGTAAACTCAACGTCCAGGGCGGGCTCCGCCTTCAGGATGCGGAGACGAACGTCTTCCATCACATCATCGATGGAGCGGTCGCGCTTGGGATTCAGACGCACCGTGAAGTCACCGGTGTTGGCTTCAGTGACGGCTGCCAGGCCGAGCTGCATCCCGGTGCGGCGAGAGGTGATGGTGACTTCGGGAGTATTGTGCAGGATCTGCTCGACGTGGGTCAGAATGCGGTTGGTCTCCGCCAGCGAGGTGCCCGCCGGTGTGAGGTAGTCCAGGATAAATGCGCCTTCATCCATAGCGGGCAGCAGGTCGGAGCCGAGGGCGTTGTAGCCGAAGTAGGTGGCAACGACCAGTACCCCACAGACCAGCAAAAGCGTAAGGGGACGAGCCAGGGCCCAGTTAAGGACGCGGGCATGTGTTTGCAGGACGCGGCGCATCACCGGGCCGGCCTCGTCACCTACGTGGCCCTCGCTGGTGCCCGCTTGCCGCTCAAAGACCGCGGGAGTTTCTTCTGTGAAGAGTGCCGGCGAGTCCTTCTTGCCGCGCGAGAGAAAGGCCAGCAGGGGCTTGCCAGGTCTTATTGGATTGCGCGGCTTGCGCCCGCGAAGCATCGATAGCGACAGCGCCGGGGTAAAGGTGACGGCCAACGCCAATGAGCTAAGCAGCGCCGCCGTCATGGTGATGGCAAGGGCGCGGAAGAAGGTCCCGGTAACTCCGGAGACGGCGATCAGGGGAAGAAAAACGACCACCGGGGTGATAGTGGAGAAGACCAGTGGAGTGGAGATCTCGCGGAAGGCAAGGCGAACTGCTTCCATGCGGGACTGGCCCTGGTCGCGGTGAACGACGATGTTTTCAACCACCACGATGGCGTTGTCAATGACCAGTCCTATGGCCGCGGCGAGGCCGCCCAGGGTCATCAGGTTAAAGGATTGGCCCATGATCCAGAGGACCAGGATGGTGACAGCTACGGTTACGGGAATGAGCAGGCCAGCGACCAGGGCACTGGACCAGTCGTTCAGGAAGAGGAACAGGATGAGGCACGCCAGGATTAGGCCGATGAAGATGGCGTCGCGGACGCTGGCAATGGCTTGGCGAACCAGCTCGGATTGGTCATAAAACGGGGTCAGGTGGGTGCCCTGGGGAAGGACACTCTGCAGTTGCGCAATTTCGGCGGCAACGTCGTTTGCGACCTGCACGGTGTTGGAAGAGAGCTGCCGGGTGATATTGATCAGGACCGAGGGAACTCCGTTGGCGGTGACCGTGGTGTATACGGGCTCGGTTGAGGATTCGACGGTCGCGACGTCGGCGACCCGGACGGGTGCGCCCGATGGAGTGGCCTTGACCACCAGCGCGGCAAGGTGGGCGGCATCGTGCGCCTGCGCTCCAACCAGGGTGAGGATCAGCTCATGATTGGCTTCGTACAGGCCGGGCGAGTCGATGATGTTGGAGGTCTCGATTGCATTGACCAAGTCGGTCAGAGTGACGCCCGAGTTCTGCAGCCGGGCGAGGTTGGGAACGACGTGATACTCGGGGATCTGGTCGCCCTGGACGGTAACCGTGGCCACGCCGTCTACCCGGTTCAGGGGCGGCTTGAGGTCGTAGGTGGCGATCTCCCACAGACGCGTCTGGGGGATGGTGGCCGCGCCGCGATCGTCCGCGGTGAGTGCATAGCCGAGGATGGGAAAGGTGGCAAAGGAGAGCCGATGTGTAGTGATCACAGCGCTTGCGGGGAGAGATTGGCGAACGGTAGCCAGCGCCGTGTCGGCAAGCTGAAGGGTCTGGAACATGTCGACGCTCCAGTCGAAGAACAGATCGACTTCGGCGGAGCCGCGGGAGGTGATGGACCGCACCATTTGCAACCCGGGAACGCTGTTCACCGCGTCCTCAATGGGCTTGGTAATGGTGACCTGCATCTGCTCGACCGGCATCACCCCGTTGTCGACCGCGATGACGACGCGGGGGAAATTGGTCTCGGGGAAGACGGAGATCGGCACCTGCAACGCAGCATAGGTGCCAGCAAGAAAGAGCACCACGACCAGGAAGAAGATGGTGCGCGACATGCGCGCAAGCCAGAAGGACGACTCGCGCTCTGGGGGTGACGATGAGGAAGCTGCCGGCACGGTCACTTGTCGTCCGCATCCTTTCCCGGCTGTTTGGCGCTGGAGGCCGCGGCCGCACCTGGGGCAGGCTTAGCGTCAGCCGGAGCGGCGGCTTTGTCATCGGCGTCCGGCTTGGCGTTGGGATCCGTGCCGATCTTCACCTTGGTGTTTTCGTCCAGTCCGTAGGCTCCGGTGGAGATCACCATGTCGGACGGAGTGAGGCCACTCAGAATCTGCGCGTCCTGGGCCGTTTGAATGCCCACGGTGACGGCCTTCTTGTGCGCGGTGGAGTCCGCTGCAATGACCATCACGAATGTGCCAGTTCCGTCCGGATTGACCTGGATCGCTTCAGCCGGAACCGTGAGGGCGTTCGCAATGGTGCGGCCGGTGATCGAGGCATGGACGGGAGTGCCCGCCTTCAGCCGGCCTTTGCGGTTCTCCACTCGCAGCCAAACCTCGACCGTCGTGCTGCCCGGATCGAGTGCCGGGCTGATGAGCGAAACCTTCGCGGGCACCGGGTCGGAGACGCCGGGGACTGTGAGCGTGGCGGCAGAGCCAAGCTCAAGCTGCTGCGCCTGCATCTGCCCGATGTGCACCTTGGCGATCAACGCGGAGGTGTCCATCACCGTGATCAGCGGCGCTCCAGCGGCTGCGGTCTCGCCGGCAAACAGCGGGCGGTCGGTGACGACGCCGGAGATCGGACTGCGGATTTCCGTGTAACCGAGCTCAGCCTGCGCGCCGAGATACTTTCCCCTGGCCGAGTCAAGGTTGCCCTGGGCGTTTTCCAACGCTGCTTTGTTACTGACTTTCTGCAACGAATCAAGGTGCTGCGCGGCGATGTCGTAGGCGGCCTGCGCTTCCACCAGGGCGGCCTTGGCAGTGTCCAGGTCGCGGCCGGGGATGGCTCCCTGGCTGAAGAGTTCGCTGCGCGCGTTCACGATGGACTGGCTGAGGTCAAGATTGGCCTTGGCCTGGGCAAGATCGAGCTTCGCCCTGGTCAGGTCCTCCGGCGCCGTGGCCTTGGTTGCGGTTTCAAAGGTGGCCTGCGCGGCCGTGAAGCTGCCTTTATTGTCGAGTGCCGCGGCGGTCAAATCGTTGTTTTCCAGGGTGGCAAGCAACTCGCCCTCGCGCACACTAGAGCCGCGCTGCACAAAGAACTTCTTTACCGGCGCGGTCACCTTGGGCGATATGGCCGCCTGAGCCAGTGGAGACAGCATGGCATCTGCGGCAATCTGCTCGGAGATGCTTTTCTGCTCCGGATGCGCGGCCTGGACGTACACTTCGGGCGTCGGTGTCTCTTCCTCTTTCTTGCAGCCGACCGCAAACAGAAAACCAGCGCAGAGAACAACGGCGGAAGTCCGGAAGACGCGAGGGCCAAGGGTGGGAAGTGGTCTTGAAGGCATCATGGTTTACAGCGTTCCTGTCAGCAGTTGGAGGTTCGCGAGAGCGGTCTGGTAGCGGACAATTCCATCCTCGCGGGCAAGCTCGGAGGAAGTGAGCGAGTTCTCCGCATCGACCACTTCGAGGATGTCGGATTCGCCGGAGGAATAACTGAGCCGCGTCAGGCGAAGGCTTTCGGCTGCCGTGGTTACGCTCAGGTTCAGACTGTCAAGCTGATCGTGCGCGGCCACGGCTTCGGCGTAGGTTTCGTCCAGCGTCGCGATCAGCTTGCGCTGGGTATTGGACAGCGTGACCTTGGCGACATCGCGGTTGATGTCGCTCTGGCGGACCTTGTCGCGCGTGGTGAACCAGTCCCAGACAGGAATGTTCAGCGTGGCGCTGGCGGCATAGCCGAGATTGCGAGTACCGTCCAGGCCGTTGAGAGCAAACTGCGGCGCGTCGATGCCATAGGTGTAGTTCAGCGCCAGGTCCGGCAGATACGCGGATTTCGCAGCAAAGACATTCAGGTTGGCCAGGTGAAAACTGGCCAGCGCGCTTTCCAGTTCAGGATTGTGTCTGGCCAGGGCCGCTTCCACATCCGCACGCGCGGGCACCGCGGACGGCGCCTCAGGCACCGCCAGGGTGTATGCGGTGCGCGGGTCGGGAAATAACAGCACCGCAAGGTCCAGGCGGGCTTTCTCGGCTTCCAGCTTCGCATCGGAAAGGTCGCGGTCTCGCTGCTGTTGCTGCAACTGGGCCTTGATGACGTCGGCATGGGCCACCTCGCGCGCTGTCTCGCGCTGTTGTGTCAGCTTGGTCAGGCTGGCTGCCTCGTTGGCGGCGCGCTCGGCAACGGTTACCCGGCGGCCGGCGGTGAACGACGCGTAAAAAAGTCCGGCCACGCTGGCGACCAGACCACGCTGCGCAACCTCCAGCTCCGCCGTGGCAATGGCAAGCGACGCGGAGGCGCGCCTAACCGCGTTGAACTGCTGCGCACCAATAGTCTCGTTCACCTGGGCCTGGCTGGTGTACTCGTGCACCGTGTTGTTGGCGATGAATCGCGGAACCGGGCTGATGGCGGTGCCGGTGCTCTGCGGGTTGACACCAGCATTCGCGGCGCAAATGGTATTCGACAACGGGCAGTGCGCCGACTCCGTATACAGGTACTGGTTGTAATAGTTCGCGCTCGGCAACAGGGCGGCGCGCGCGATGGAGCGATCCAGCGCTGCGTTGTGGGCGGCGGCCGCGGCGGCGGCAAAGGTGGGCTCGTTGGCGCGGGCACGGGCAAGCGCGTCGTCCAGTGTGATCGCGGCGGGGGTGGGCGGCGCGGCGACCGGTGCGGCCGGCTGCTGGGCCAGCCCCGCCGATGCCAGCGCCGCTAGACGGGCGGCGTGCCACAGGCGTTGGCGCTGGCGCGAAAGATTCATCATTGCGGGGGGAAGATACATAGGGCCCAATCGGTGAGTTCGGTTGAAACAAGAAGTATACCGACTGCCGGTCGCTCCGAGAATAACTGTGCCAGAGCGGGCTTAAGCTGAGATTAAGGGAGTAAGCGTTGTATGAGAATGTAGATTGGGCTGCGTATGAGAGTGCTGGTGGTTGAAGACGAGGTCCGGCTCGCGAACAACATCGCGGCAGCGCTGCGCGAGCGTTGCGGCTTTGCTGTGGACTGCGCGGAAAATGGCGTCGACGGGGCAGCCCTGGCTGAGTATCAGCACTACGATCTTCTACTGCTGGACCTTATGCTGCCGGGCCTTGATGGACTAAGCATCGTGCGCCAGGTGCGCCGGCGCCGGGACATGATCCCCATTCTTATTCTCACTGCCCGCGACGAGCGCGCACAGGTGGTGGAGCTGCTGAATGCCGGCGCCGACGACTACCTGACTAAGCCATTTGACCTCGGGGAACTACTTGCGCGGGCCAAGGCTCTGATCCGCCGCGGCAAGGGCGTCTCCCAGCCGGTGTTGATCTTGGGAAGAATCAGCCTGAATACCGTGGAGCAGACGGTGCGATGCGCAGGTCACCTGATCGACCTTTCCCCCACAGAGTACCGCCTGTTCGAGTATCTGATCTTCCGCCCGCGCGCCATCGTGTCCGCCCGCGAACTGCTCGAGCATCTTTATGACTACAACTGGCAACATCATTCCAACGTGATCGAGGCCCATGTCTCCAACCTGCGCAAGAAGCTGCGCGCGGTCGGCGAAGAGACCTCCATTGCCACCATCCGGGGCCGCGGCTACCGGCTGGAAGCTCCGGAGAAGCAGCTATGAAGCAGAGCTCTCTGACTCGCCAGCTAATTGGCGGCGTTCTGCTGGCCGAACTGATCTGCGCGGCTTTGTTCTCGTTCGTCGCGGTCGGACACGAGATGCACGGCCGCAGGCGGGCCTTCGACGTGATGCTGCGCGGTCGGGCGGATTCGCTGCTGGGCGCGGTGCAGGATGCCGAAGATCCCGAGGATAACGTGGTCGTCGATCCCACGGAACTGGTCCTGCCCAAGCCGGATGTCTACGCAGTCCTGAACCCAGCCGGGCGGGTGCTTGGTCAATCGCAGGTGGCGCCGCCCGGACTGATCCGGGGCTCCGGCGGATCGAATAAGCCCACCTACTACAGCTTCAAGGCCAACGGAACCTGGTATGGGGCGATCCGGCTGGATGGCGTGCGGGTCATCGACCGCGACGATAAAGGTGGTTTGCGACGCCCGGTGACGGTTTTCTATGCCTCGCCCACCTCGGACCTCTGGCATGAAGCGGTGGAGGCGGTTAGGTTTTACGTGGCGGCAGGCGCGCTGCTATTGGCGATTACCGGGATCGCGCTGGTATGGTTTCTCCGCCGCCGGCTCTCGCCGTTGCAGGAGCTGGCGGCAATCGCCGGCCGCGTGTCCGTGCATTCCTGGGAGTTTGTGCCGCCTGGATCGGTGCTGCGCACTGCCGAACTTGCGCCGATCGCTCTCTCGATTGAAGAACTCCTCAAGGGACTGCGTCAGTCCTTCGAGCGCCAACGCCAGCTTACGGGAGACGCTGCTCACGAGTTGAAGACATCGATCGCAGTATTGAAGTCCAGCCTGCAACTGCTGGCCATGAACCCGAGAACGACGGAGCAGTATGCGAATGGTTTGGAGAGCCTGCTGATGGACACCGAGCGCATGGAAGACCTGGCCAACCGCATGCTGACGCTGGCGCGCCTGGAAGAGGCGCCAATGGAGCAGGGCGAGACGAGCGAACTACAGTCGGCAGTGCGAATCGTAGCAGAACGGCTGCTCCCGCTGGCTGAACTGAAGCAGGTCCGGCTGGATGTAAGCGGGGAAGGATCGGGGAAGGTTGCGATGCAGGCCGACGATGCGGAGGTTCTCTGCTCCAACCTGATCATGAACGCCTTGCAGCATAGCCCGCCGCAAGGGTGTGTCACCATTACTGTGGACTCGCGAGACGCAGTGACCGAGTTGCGAATCATGGATAGCGGCGAAGGTATCCCTGAGGCCGCGCTTCCCCATGTCTTCGATCGCTTCTACCGCGTTGATCGTTCGCGCAGCCGCAATAGCGGCGGAGCAGGACTCGGCCTCTCGATCTGCAAGGCCATTGTCGACCGCTCGAACGGCACAGTTCGAATTCAAAGCACGGTCGGAATAGGCACGCAAGTCATAGTGACTTTGCCGCAAAGCAAGACGGCATGACCCTTCATGGTGGCGCTTTGCCGAAATCACGATCTAATCTTCAATCATTCAGGGGTAATAGCTGAGCGATGGGTCGATGATGAGCGGCTTGCTGTGGTCGTAGGACGCCACCTCAAACCCGACGCCGTGCTTGCCCCGAAGGACACAGCGGCCATCGACCGAGTGGCGTGTGGCAAACTGCTCCTGGTATACGACGGGCTTCTGGAAGCGAACTTCACCGCCGTTGGTTTTAATCACGAGATCGCCATTTGCCGCGATACGCAGTGAAGGCTCGCGTCCGCCCTTTGCTGCGCGGGCGAGGTCCGTGGCGATATCCAGCCCTATAGCCTTGGGGTCTGCGCCGGGGGCCACAACGAAATCGTATTCAAGCTGGCCGCCCTGGTTGCCATAATAAACAAGGTCGACGCCGGGATACACACCCTGGTATCTCACCTTGGCGTAGTTGGTAATGCTCGTGCGCCAGTTCTTCGGGTCTTTGCCGATGAAGTAGTTGCTCTTGCCCGGAAGTTCCTCCGCGCCCATCACCGCCGCGCGAGCGTTTGCGCCAACCAGTTGCATCCGAAGCACGCTGGCCAACTCCGAACTCTCGGCCTTTAGCTTCTGGCTGCTGACTTTCTCCTCGGGAGTTTTGTTCGTCGTTCGACCTGCACGATTTGCATGGGCGCTTGACCTTTGCAATGTCAGGATCGCCTCGTCGCCGGTGAGAAACAGCGAGTAGCCTCGGCCACCATCTATCGGCGGGCCGTTGCGTGCATTTCTTGCAATGCGTTCAGCGCCTCGCAGGTCACGCCGTTCGTGGAAATCTGTTGAAATTGAGTGGAAATAAGTGGTTTCGATTGAATGTCTTGCCGTTTAGCGCCCCATGCTTGTTGATCTTTGTTGTTCTTGGGTGCTTTGACCGTTACAAAATCGACTACAGCAGTCATGACGACTGATCTTTTCATTCGCGAAATCTGCTTGTCTCTCACAGAGACGCCGAACCTGTAGCTGATGGTGTGTTGACCAAGCTACGACACCAAGTGTCAATGAGCACTAAGCTTTGTTATCGCCGAGCATGGCGTGCGCGAGCGCTGAGGGAGTCCGGCAGCCCACGATCGCCGGCGCTTCATGGATGAGTGCGTCGTTCCGGAGGGCATCCACCATAAAGAGGGCGAAGTCCACCCGGCGGGTGATGTTGCTCTTGAGGATGGGATCGCCTGCGTGCCTGCTCCACACGGGCAGGCCCTGACTCTCACCCTCTTCGAGGTCGCTGCCCCGCACCACAGTCCACCGGGTATCGCTCGAAAACACCCGCTGGCACGCCTCCACCTGGTCGTCGAGTTCCGCAATACGAATGAGCCGCGCGAGCCGGCCGGCAACGTTCACCAGCACCTTGATCTTCCAGGAGTACACGTCCTGGCCGTCGCGCGTGATGTGCCACCCGCACGAAAACACGAGGCGTGCTCCCGGAGGCGCGTAGTCGAGCACCGCCTGGGCCGTTCCAGACGAGTACTGATGGACTCCCCATGGCGCCAGCACGGTGAGCACGCCTTCGCACCCTGCCACGGCACGCTTGATAACCTCGCGGTCGTTCGTCTGTCCGGAGATGACGGTGATGCGCCCCTTGAACGCGTCGAGCTTCCCGACGCTGCGCTCCCGGCACACCCCAACCACCTCGTAGCCCCGATCGAGCGCGAGCTTCACCATGTATTGCCCGAGCTTCCCGGACGCTCCAACGATGCAGACCTTCATCTTGTGCGTCCTTTCAAAGTAGGTTCTGGCTAGGCACACCCTTGTTGGTGTCACCGGCATCGAGACCCAGAAAGAATGCCATGGTATCGGTTACTCCGTTTGCTTCAGCTATTCAGCCAGAACGGCCTTGGTGAGGTTACGCGGATGGTCCACGTCGATGCCATTGTTGACGGCCATCCAACAGGAGAGGAACTGCAGCGGAATGACCTCGCAGATTGCCAGCAGAGCTTCGCGGCACTCTTCCACGTACACCGTGTGGCTGGCCAGTTCTGCGACGGCATCGTCGCCGAGGTTTGCGATGGCCAGGACGCTGGCCCCCTGCGCACGCATGTCACGCATCAATTGCAGAACCTTATCGTAGCGTAGTTGTGAGGCGACATCGGAGCGATCGACCGTGGCAATCATGACCAGTGGTGTGCCCTCTGCGACCAGGGCATTTGGACCATGCTTCAGTTCTCCGGAGGGATACCCCTCGGCGTGGAGATAGGCCGACTCCTTGAGCTTCAGCGCGCCCTCGCGAGCGATGGAGTAGTGGAGGCCTCGCCCGAGAAAAAGGAAGTTCTTCGCGGCGCGGTAGTGCCCGGCGACCTGGCGCATGGCATCGTCCCAGCCCTTGAGCTGCTTTTCAATTTTAAAGGGAAGTTGAGCGACCTCCCAGAGACGACCTGCAAGCTCGGCAGAGTCGATGGCACCGCGTACTTCGGCGCCCATCAGAGCAAGCAGATAGAGATTCAGCAGTTGTGCAGTAAAGCTCTTGGTGGCTGGAATGGCGCGTTCGCGGCCGGCCAGGCTAGGGAGCGAGGCTGTCGCTTCACGCGCCATGGTCGAATCTTTCACATTGGCGATCACCAGGGTGGCGTGGCCCGCGAGGTTGGCCTTGCGCAGTGCGGCGAGCGTGTCAGCCGTCTCGCCTGACTGGGAGATGACCATCACGGCGGCGTCGGTCAGAGACTTCTCTGAGCGATAGCAATACTCGCTGGCGTACTCCACGTCGACCGCAATGCCGCTGAGATCCTCGATAAGCAGCTCAGCGAACAGGCCCGCGTGGCGGCTGGAGCCGCTGGCGGCGATGACCAACTTGCTCTGGATGCCGGCCAGCCAGGCGAGTGCGGAAGCGCAGGTGTCTGCCTGGAATCCGTCGCCCTGCACATAGTGGTCGATGGTCGCGGACAGGGTTGCGGGTTGTTCATAGATCTCCCGCAGCATCCAGTGGGCGAAGGGGTAGGGATTGTTGGCAGTCATTTGCGTTGAGCGGATCTCCCTCATAATGATCATTTAGTCGTGATATAATCATAATAGAGTACATTTAGTGAAGCTGCAAGAAGAAATAGTAAATCCTGATTCAGTTTGCTGAGGTACACTCAGCAGGAGCAAAGCATGTCAGCCAAGACCGATCTACGCTCTGACCGCATCATGAAGGCCCTGCTCCGCGCGGGAAATATCTCAGTGCCGGAGCTTGTCGAGCAGGTCGGGACCTCGGCGCCGAGCATCCGGAGAGACTTGGCGCGCCTGGAGAAGAGGGGTCTTGTTCTTCGCACGCATGGTGGGGCAACCCTTGTTGAACCATTGCTTTACGAGCCATTCCGGCACGACACGTCGTTTCAGGCCCGAGAGCTGCGTTCGGCTGATGCAAAGCGCAGGATTGGCCTGGTCGCCAGTGAACTAGTCGGGGAAGACGAGACCATCGGATTGACTGCCGGCACCACGACCACCCAGATCGGCCGCTCGCTGCGGCATCGCAAAGGCATTTCCGTTATCACCAATGCGCTGAACATCGGGATGGAGCTATGCAACCAGCCGGAAATCAAGACGATGATCACCGGCGGAACACTTGCCTGGGCGTGGACTTTCGCACTTTCCGGGCAGGCCGCGCTGAACTTCCTGCGCGATGTCTATATGGATCAGGTTTTTCTCGGGGTAACCGGAGTGGATCTGGAGCGGGGAATCACGACGCTGGAGTTGGAAGAGGCTGCGGTCTCGCAGGCCATGCTGCGCAACGCGAAGCGTGTGATTGTGGTCGCGGACTCGCAGAAGATTGGCTACGTGAGCGCTGCTCTGATCTGCCCGATCTCTGCCATTCACGTGCTGGTGACCGACCCCGAGATCCCGCGCAAGGTCCACGATGATCTGATCGCTCGAGGAATCGAAGTTATTCTCGCTTAGGTTCTACCGTGGGTCAGGTGCGGGAATGCCGGCCTGGCCGGGGGCTGGCAGCTTCTTTGAAGTCTGCCATGTTTCCAGCACCGTGTTGAGCTGGTCGCCGCGCCGCTGCCATTGCTCGATCTGAAGGTCATAGCGCACCAGCACGTTGTCGAGCCAGTACGGCCTGTTTTCGGCCAGCCAGCTCTCGCGATACAAGTTCTTCAGCATGGAATAGCCGTCGCGGAGGTCCTGGCAGCGGCCGTTCATGCTGGTGATCGAGAACAGCAGCTCCTGGGTTTCGATCTCGCGCTTGCTGTCATCCTGCATGGCGTAGGCCTTCGCGTAGGCCTCCCGCATCTCGTCGCTCAATTGGAACTTCAGCCCAATAAAGTCGATCCGGCGTGCGCCCAACTCCATCGCCCGGAGTGCATCCTTTTCGCGAAGCGAAGGCTGGGTGGCAAGCGCGGTCTGAATCAGCTCGATCGCGTGTTCCGCATGGAGCCGGGCCTGGGGAATCCTTGCGCGCATTTTTGCGCCTTGCGCCAGGCCGGCCGGGCTCCAGGGGTCGAGCCAGAACGACTCGTCGGTTACGTCCATCAGGTTTTCCGCGGTCAGCAGCTCCTTCTGCGCGGTGTCGATGCGGCCGGTTGTGTCGCCATAAAAGACATGACCGAAGCTGGCCTGGTAGGCTTCGCCGCTGCTCCTGCCCGGCTGCCAGCCGGCGGCTGCTCCGAACAGAACGCCGAACCAATCCTGGTTAAAGAGAGATTCGCCGTCGTCATCCCATACGGTGGTGAGTTCGCCTGTGCTTCCCAGGCGCTGGCCTGCCTCGACAAAGCCCGCGATGTTGTCCAAGGCGACGTTGCCGAGCGGATAGACCTGCCGCCAATTGGCATCGCCAGGAGCGACCCAGGTTTCTATCCCGGCATTCTTGAAGGGCAGAATGTCGCCATCGTAGCTGTCCTTGTGCCCATAGATCAAGGGAATGGCGATCATGTCTTTAGGGATACCCAGGATGGCTGCCGGATCGGTGCCGGCGACATCGCCCCAGAAGAGCAGGCGCCGGTTGAGGGGAGCGAGCGTGGTGTGAATCGATGCGAGAAAGTCCGCGTAGACCGGGCCGAGCCCGCGCTGGTCGACCTCTGCCTGGGTGCGTCCCGTCCCCAATTCGAGGGTCTCATCCGCGCCGATGTGCAGAAACGGGCCGGGAAAGTCCTGAGCGATCTGAGTGAACCAGCTCCCGATCAGCGGTAGCGAACCGGGCTGGCCGGGGGCAATCACGTGGCCGTGCGGCGTCTCCGCAAGGTCGGAGTACTTCTCATACTGGAGGACGTGGTGCAGATGTCCGAACGCCTCCTGCTCCGGGACGATCATGATGTGCAGACGGCGCGCGAACGCCTGCAGTTCCTGTGCCTCGGCACGGGTCAGCGAGCCTCCCGGAGGCGCAGCCAGAGGATCGCCGGAGTACTGGAGCGTGTGCTCGAAGTATGGGGAATAGAGATTGACCTTGTGGGCCGCAAAGACTTCAAGCTGGTGCTCCTGAAACGTCAATGTCGGAAAGGGGCCTCGCGACAGATCGTCGTGCACGCCCCGGTACTTCATCGCCGGCCAGTCGCGGATGGTGCCGGTCCAGAGCCTGGTAACTCCGTCGTCATCCTCGAGCATCTGCTTGACGGTTTGAACGCCGTAGAAGACACCTGCGGCGGTATGCCCGATGACCGCCACCGTCGAATGACCGTCCGAGTTATGGCGCGACACGACCACATAGCCTTCGTCCTGCATCGGGGCGTCGAGCGAGAGCTTGTTTGCGGCCAACAGGTCCCTGGCCTGGTCCGCGCTGTCGCGCAAGAGCTCTATCGTCAGGTCGACGTCTCCGGCGGAGGGAGAGACCAGGACGCCGCTCTGCGTCAGCGCCGTCTTGAGATTCTGCGCGGCAAAGAGGTCTTCCGCGTCTCCACCGGAGGCAGCGACCGTTGCGGTGTTCACTGGGAAGGTCGATCCGGCGTGAAGCTCGCGCGGTTGCGGCGAGAGCATGGGCGTACTGCTCTGGAGCCCATCGGATGGTCCCTGCGCCGCGAGGGCGGAGCCGGCAAGAAGCGTGCCGAGGAGAAAAGCGGCCGCGTGCCTACGGGAGTTGGAGGAGACGGATTTGCCGACAACCCGGATGGAATGGATCATCCGATCATCGTATCACCACAAAAGTGACTGCTTAGTTGTTGAACGAGCAAATTGATTTGCTGCGAGTTCGCGGCCACGCTCCGGTAGAAGCTACCTCAATAGCCGACGCAACGACGCACAGTCTGTGGAAAACCATTGGGAATGGCTCCGAACCGGCGGTCCCGGCAGACCGCGGGCCAGGTTGGCGGGGTTGCGGTTGAAGCATAGGAGCGTTGGCAAAGTAATTGAAAAATGATCATTTAGCTACGATAAGAGCAAGCCAATGACTGTATTCAACGCTAAAAGGGCAAATTTATTTCAAAAAACCTCGGTTTGCCTATTGCAAACCGTAGTGGATTTACATTGCAAAAACCGTCGCAGATTTGATCGTCTTAGGCCAATTTGAACAAAATTTTGGGCAGATCAACCCTCTGATGGCAATCCCGTCGCGAACATCCTAGGAGGATCTCACCCATGTCCCTCAAATACAACCGACTTATACCCGCGGCAACCCTCAATCTCGCGTTGCTGTTTGCGGCTGGTGCCGCCTCCCTTATGCTGATCGGTTCGGTGCCGGCGTTTGCCCAGCAGTCCGCTGGCGCGATCACCGGCGCGGTTACCGATACGACCGGTGCAGCCATTCCGAACGCAGCGGTCACGGTTCGCGATGTTGACCGCGGGACCATCTGGAAGGCGACCACCAGCGATGCGGGCATCTATGAGTTCCCGCAGATTACCGCCGGCAACGTCGAGGTCACCGTGCAGGCCGCCGGCTTTGCCGCCGCCCACCGCAATTCCTTCACTTTGGTGCTGAACCAGGTTGCCAGGGTTGATTTCAAGCTGCAGGTGGGCAATGTCAGCCAGACCGTCGAGGTAGTGGATGTTCCACCACTGCTGCAGACCGCGTCCACCGAGATGGGCACGTTCATCGACGCGAACGCCGTGGGCTCGCTCCCGCTGGCAAGCCGGGATGTGAACCAACTGACTTTGCTGGCGCCGGGTGTCATCAGTCCCAACATCTTCGCCTTCCAGTCGTCGCAGAATACGTTCGGCACCGGCCGCCCCTACGTCAATGGCGCACGCGAGCAGGATAATAACTTCACGCTCGACGGCATGGATGTCAATCAGCCTGACAACAACGACGTGGCGTACACCCCCAGCCCCGAAGCTATTCAGGGATTCAACATCATCACCAGCAATGCGCCGGCGGACTTCGGCAACTATATTGGCGGCGTTGTGGTGGAGTCGCTCAAGTCAGGCACCAACTCGTTCCACGGAAGTCTCTACGAATACATTCGCAATACCGATTTCGACGCGAATACCTGGCAAAACAAGGCAAACGCCTTCATCACCGGGGCAAACGGAACTGTTATCGGCTCTACCTTGCCGCGTCCCGCTCTGCAATGGAACAACTTCGGCGGCACGGTCGGCGGTCCCATCATCAAGGACAAGCTGTTCTTCTTCGCCGATGTGCAAGTGGCGATCAACAACACTCCAGCGACCCCTCAGACCAATACCATTGTCCCAACGCCATTTCTCTCTGGAAACTTCGGTTCGCTCTGCACCAGTCAGGGAGCTTCCTTCGTCAACGGCGTCTGCTCGAATCCCGTCTATCAGCTGTACATGCCTGCTGCCGGCACAGCGCCTGGCAGCCGTACGCCCTACCAGAACAACATGGTGCCGGTTAGCAGCAAGGTGGCCTCGGCCATTGTGGCTTCTCCTCTATTCGCGCAACAGGAAGAACAGCTGAACTATGCCACCACTGGTTCTGTCCATGCCTACCAGGGAGATATGAAGATTGACTGGCAGGCATCGCCGAAGGACCACGTTATGGGGCGCTACTCCCAGATGTACACCATCAACACCAGCGGCAATGGCACCGACGTACTCACTCCAAACCTGGAGCGCGAATACCCACTCAAGAACTTCGTCGTCAACTACGATCGCACGCTCACTTCATCGCTGGTCAACGAGGTCCGCCTGGGTGCCCAGATCTTCCCGGCAAACGACCAAACATGGACGAACGCATCGGGCGGGAATCAACCGAACCAGTTTGGCCTGCCTGGAGTGAATAACGCGATTCTTCCCTTGATGAACTTCGGGTATCAGCCCATTGGCAGCAACAATGGCCTTGAGGTGTTCCACGATACCACCCTCCAGGCCGAAGATTCGGTTACATGGACGCACGGCAAGCACTCCGTGCACACCGGCTTCGAGTTCTACCACTACATCATGAATGACGTTTACACCGGCGGCTCGGGCGCCTCCGGTCAGTTCAACTTCACTGGCCAATACACCTCCAATCCCTCCGTAGGACCGAAACAAGCAAACGGCAACCCGTTAGGAGCAGCCGGGAACCCGTTCGCCGACTTCCTGCTGGGACTGCCCCAACAAGTACAGCAGGGCGCGCCGCTGCACTTCAACCTGCGCAACAGCCTGCTCGGAGCCTTCGCCCAGGACACCTACCAGGCCAGCTCCAACGTCACCCTCACCCTGGGTTTGCGCTATGAGCTCACTACAGCTCGCGGCGATGAGAACGCCAGCAAGAACGTGAACTACGATCTGATCACCGGGCAGCCTGAGATCGGAAAGAATTACAACACCTATAACGGTCCCACAAACTTCCAGCCGCGTCTGGGCATTGCGTGGAAGCCGAGCTGGGCTCCCAACACGGTGGTCCGAGCCGCCTATGACATCTCCACTTACATGGAAGGAAACGGCATTGCCAATATGGCGGTTGTCAATCCTCCCAACGTCATTATGACGGATATCGTAAACAACTCAGGGGCTGCGCTGAATCTGCCGGCTACCACATTGGATCAGGGTTACTCGACCTTCTCCGCGGCCTGCACTGCAGCACAACTGACTGCCTTCGCTTCAAATTGCATCAGCGGAGTTCAGGCCCACGCCACCAACCCCAACCTTCGCCCGGCGGTGGACCAGCAGTGGAATATGGTAGTGCAGCATCAGTTCAAATCCAACCTCACCGCATCGCTCGGCTATGTGGGCAATAAGGTCGACCACTTGTCGGACATTTATTTGTACAACCAGAAGGTGCTCAACGCGGCGGGGGCGGCTGTCCCTGGACCGTATATGCAGCAGCTTCTTGCGAATGGCATCGGACAGGCCCGCTACAACGCCTCGGACGGTATTTCCACCTTCAATGCACTGGAAGCCACCGTGGAGGAGAGGAATTTCCACGGCCTCGATTTCAACTACTCCTACACCTGGTCCAAGTGCCTTTCCAACACGCTCGGCTACTTCGGCTCCTATGGAGACGAAGAGGGCGCCGGCGAATCGCAGACACAAGCCACGCAGAACTTCTTCCAGAACGAGTACAACCCCAAGGGCGACTACGGCCGGTGCACCACCGACACCGCATCCAACCTTGGCGGCTATGTTCTGTATAACCTTCCATTCGGCCAGGGCAAAATGTTCGCTGCCAACGTCAACCATGCTGTGAACGAGGTCGTCGGAGGCTGGAAGGTTGCTGTGGACACGTCATTCCACTCCGGCTTTGGGATCACTCCCTTTGCCGGCCAGTACGCGGGCGATGAAAACCCGCTCTCCGCATCCTCGCTCACCGGCTCCTACCAACCTCGTCCGAACTGCGTAGCGGGCGTCTCGGGTAGCCAGCCCATGCAGACCGTTCAGATTGGCAGCAGCATCGGCAAGACCGATCTAAATCCAGCAGCTCTGACGGGAACAACCAACGGCCAATATGGCAACTGCTCCAGCGGCGCGTTGCGCGGTCCTGGCCTGAAGACGGCCAACCTCGACCTGACCAAGAAATTTGCGATCACGGAGAGGATGAACATGGACTTTGCGGCCCAGTTCATCAACCTGACGAATACGCCGATCTTCAGCGTACCGGCAAGCTGGTGGGGTCAGTACAGCTCCTGCGCAAGCTGCAACGGTGTTCGCACGACTGGCGCCCTCGGCGGCGGCAGCGGAACAGTCGGGCTATTCGGCCTGCTGGACGGCTCAAATCCTGGCCGGCAGATCGAACTCTCACTCAAGCTGAACTATTGATTCACAACCATCGGGACTCCGCCGGCCTTCTGCTGCGGAGTCCCGACAGCATTTCTCACGACACTCCGGGCACGCGTTGTTACGGAGGATTTCCTGGGGTCAAAAGCAAGCGAATGCGCAACATCATCTTTGAGCTTTGTGCCGAAACAATCGATGCATGTCTGGCAGCAAAAGAGGGTGGAGCGCATCGCATCGAACTCTGCTCCGGCCTGAGCGAAGGCGGACTCACTCCGAGTCACGGCCTGGCGCAGGCGGCGATCAAGTGCAGCGGTCTTGCGGTTCATGTGCTGCTTCGCCCGCGCGGCGGCAGCTTTCAGTACACCCAGTCCGAGGTTGCGGTGATCCGGGAAGACATCCAGCACGTGAAGCAACTCGGTGCAACTGGAGTCGTTCTGGGCCTGCTGCGGCCCGACGGATCAGTGGATGTCGACGGCATTTGCGAGTTGGTGCAACTCGCGCATCCGATGAAGGTGACGTTTCACCGTGCCTTCGACTTAACGCCGTCGTTGCCACAGGCGCTTGAGGATGTCATCACAAGCGGCTGCGACCGCGTCCTCACATCCGGCGGCCAGCATAACGTCGTAGCGGGCGCGGCCTGCGTGGCTGGGCTGTTTGTGCAAGCGAACCATCGCATCGAGGTCGCCGTGGGCGGCGGCCTGCAACTGAAGGATGCTGCACTGCTGGCACGGCTTACCGGCGCTGCGCACTTCCACGGCTCTCTTCGTCGTAAGCTAAATGATGTGCGGCCATTGAACGAGGCTGTCGACGAATCGCGCAGCTTCGGAGCACGGTATGCCGTCGATACCGACGACATTCGCTCGATCATTCATCAGCTCCAGAGCGCCTGAGCTGCGTTCGATCGCCGGGCCTGGCGCCACACAGAGACGTACCGAGGAGAAAAGCATGGCAGTCGCATCCGCGGGAACCGCACCGGTCACTGTTCAAAGCGAAGGGTCGGGTAGCTATGTACTTCCCATGGTGCTGATGGTGTCGCTGTACTTCAGCATAGGGTTTATCACTGCGCTCAACGACATCCTGATACCCCACTTCAAGCTGCTCTTCAGCTTGAACAATGTACACGCGCTGCTGGTCCAGTTCTGTTTCTTCGGCGCGTACTTTGTCATGTCGCTGCCATCGGGCAAGATCGTCAGCCGTATCGGGTACAAGACGGGAATCATCGTTGCGCTCTCCACCATGGGCGTGGGGCTCCTGCTTTTCGTTCCAGCGTCTATCGTCATCTACTATCCAATTTTTCTGCTCGCACTCTTCGTCGTCGGAAGCGGGCTTGCATTGTTGCAGGTAGCGATCAACCCCTACGTCGGCGCGCTTGGCAAGCCTGAGACCGCGGCCGCGCGCCTGAACATCTGCGGCGGCCTGAACTCCCTGGCGACGACCATTGCGCCCAAGGTGGGCGCGGTTTTCATCTTCGTCGCCGCGGGAGCGACCATGTCTGAATTGGCTCGCTCGGTCCGAGTCCCCTACATCATCCTGGCGGCGTTCGCCTTCCTGGTGGCGATCATCACTCGCTTCGTACATCTTCCAGATCTCATCGAGCAGCCGGTCGAGGGCTCAACCGGACAGGGCAGCGCGTGGCGCTTCGTCCATCTGCGCCTGGGTGCGGCCGCGATCTTTACCTATGTCGGAGCGGAGGTTGCGATCGGAAGCATCCTCATCAACTTCCTGGGGCAGCCTTCGATGGGCAGCCTCTCGCACGCTGCCGCCGCCGTCTATGTTTCGCTGTACTGGGGCGGAGCCATGATCGGCCGCTTCATTGGATCCTTTGCGCTGCTTTACATTCGTGCGCAGCGAGCGCTGGCGGCGGTCGCCACCTCCGCGTTGATCCTGGTTGCCACAACCATCTTCGGACACGGACACCTTGCCATGTGGGCCATTGTCTCCTGCGGCCTGTTCAACTCGGTGATGTGGCCGTGCATCTTCCCGCTGTCGCTGAAGGGTCTGGGCAGGTTCACCAGCCAGGGGTCGGGCATTCTGGTGATGATGGTGGTCGGCGGCGCCATCATTCCCGAAGTTCAGGGTTTTCTTGCCGACAAATTTGGCTACCAGCACAGCTTTATCATCGTGCTGCTTTGCTATGGCTACCTGATCTACTTCGCGCTGAGCGGGCATAAAATCCGCCAACCGCGCTACTCCTCGTTGCCGGACGAGTCTGCAGGAAGTTTTGCGCCAGTTGGATAGTTTTCTCACTGAGCCTTTCGCTGAAGGAACAAAGGCAGACTAGAAGCCGTATCTTTCAGTAGAAAAGCAAGGCACTCGAGGACGTTCTCTTCCCTTGATTCGGTCAAGTTATTTCGTCCTCTTTGCCTCCTGATCAACTGGCGAGAGCAGATCCGGCTGGAATACCACCGGACAAGTTTCCACGATCAGGAGCCGACACGCGATGTATATTTCCAAATTTATAACCAGGGCCCTCCTCCTTTTCACCATTCCAGCAATCTCCGCCGTCACGTTGGCGCAAAGCCCTCAGGCTTCGACCGAAGCCGGCCCGGTATCCGGGGTGCGCGCAAACGGATTGGATGTGTACAGGGGAGTTCCGTTCGCTGCTCCGCCAGTCGGCGATCTGCGTTGGCGTGAACCCGCGCGCGTTGCACCGTGGACTGGGACGCGCAAGGCGGATGCGTTTGCTCCCGCGTGTATGCAGACCGGCGTGTCGATGCCGGGCGAGACGCCCCCAGCCGTCAGCGAGGACTGCCTCTACCTCAACATCTGGACGCCGGCGAAGAGGGCAGGGGAGCGACTTCCGGTGATGGTCTGGATCTACGGCGGAGGCTACATCAACGGGTCAGCGTCGATGCCGTTGTACTGGGGAGACCGGCTCGCGCACAAAGGGGTGATCGTTGTCACCATCGCCTATCGACTGGGTCCGCTCGGTTTTCTTGCGCTTCCGGAACTCACGCGCGAGTCTCCGCACCACTCGTCCGGGAACTATGGGCTGATGGACCAGATCGCCGCACTCGAATGGGTTCAAAGGAACATCACGGCTTTTGGCGGCGATGCGAAGAATGTAACCATTGCCGGTCAGTCCTCCGGTTCGATGTCGGTCAGCAGCCTGATGGCCTCGCCGCGCGCAAAAGGCTTGTTTCAGCGCGCCATTGGAGAGAGCGGCGGCCTGTTTGAACCGCTCCAACTCGCACCAAAATTCCTGCTGGCAAATGCAGAACGTGACGGCGAGAAGTTCGCCACTTCCCTGGGCGCGACCTCGCTCGAAGAACTACGCCGGCTGCCGGCCAATTTGCTTACGGGCAATGCCGGGGGCATAGTTCACGCGGTGATCGAACCCTACGTGCTTCCCGTTTCGCCCTATGAAGCATTCGCTTCGGGGCAGCAGAACGATGTCCCGCTGCTGATCGGTTCGAACGCCGACGAGGCGCGAGCGCTGATAGATGTCACTCACGAGACAGCCGCCACGTTCTCGAGCGACCTCGAGGGCAGCGTTGGCCAACTTCCCCCGGCGCTGGTCGCGGCCTATCCCCACGCGACTGACGAGCAGGCGAAGCAGGCTCGGCTCGGGCTCGAACGCGACCTCCGCTTCGGCTGGGACATGTGGGCGTGGGCAAGATTGCAGGCCGCAACTGGCCACAGCAACGTCTACTACTATTCGTTTCGGCAACAGCCACCGTTTCCGGCCGGCTCGATCTACGCGGGCTGGGGCGCGAGCCACTACGCCGAACTTTGGTATGTCTTCGACCATCTCGACCAGGCTCCGTGGCACTGGACCAAGGCCGACCGAAGAGTGGCCGAGGAGATGTCCAGCTACTGGGTCAACTTCGCGAAGACGGGAAATCCGAACGGCCAGGGCCTTCCCCAGTGGCCTGCATTCACCAATGCGGACAGCAGGGTTTTGTACATCGGCGATCCCATCAACGTCGGTGGCGTCGCAAATATCAATGCCCTAGCCAGCTTCGATGCCGTATACACAGCCGTCCGTGGCAAGCCTTTTGCAGCGCGGTAGGAACCTTCGCAAGAGGCCCCTACAACAGAATCCCCTGTCGCGGCATCAGGCAATTATGGAAAGGCACCGACAATGACAGAGCTTCGACTACCGGCACTGCCAGCTTGGCTGCGGACCATCTCACGGAAAACCCTGGTCACGTGTATCGCGGGCATAGTCCTCTCGTCCGCCATTATTTATGCGGAACCTCCGGTGGAGGTGCCCAAAGCGAAGGCGTTCCTGCTCGCCCAGGAGCGGCATGGAGACATATACTGGGCGGCCTTCCGGCTCCTCTCGCTGGCAATTCCAATCCTCGTCTTGTTTACCGGTCTCAGCGTGCGCCTCCGCCGGAAGTGCGAATCCATCTGCGGCGGCCGCTGGTTCTGGACAGTCACGCTCTTCGCCTGTGCCTATCTGGTCCTGGCTGCGCTGATTGCGTTGCCCTTCGACTTCTATGCTGGCTACGTGCAGCAACACGCCGCTGGAGATTCGGGCAAGTCCTTCCTGAATTGGTTGAAGGACGATAGCGTGCCGCTTATCGTCCGATTGATTGCCGCATCACTGTTCATTTGGATTCCCTATTTGCTCATCGCCAGGAGCCCGCGTCGCTGGTGGCTCTATTGCACCCTGGCACTGCTTCCCGTTGCCTTTCTGGTTATGGTTGCCTGGCCGGCGTGGATCGCTCCAATGACCACCTCCTTCAAGCCGCTCGACGATGCCCCGCTCGAGACGCGGATCGACGCGCTGGCATCGCGCTGCGGCATCGCTCACATCCCCGTCTTTGTCGGCGGCAACAGCACCATGGTGACCGGCGTCGGCCCCACCGATCGAATTGTTCTGCAGAGCAATCTGGCGTCGGTCGAGACGCCCGACGAAATTGTATTCACCGTTGGCCACGAATTGAAGCACTACGTCATGCGGGACGCCTGGAAGGGGTTGGCGATCATCGCTGCGCTCCTGCTGGCAGGATTTTGGCTCACCCACCGACTGGGCCAAGTCGCCATCCACCGTTTCTCACGGCGCTGGGGGTTCAGCGATCTTTCCGATCCGGCCTCCTTGCCGCTGATCTTGTTCCTGATGACCTTCCTTTGGCTTGCCTTTGTGCCGTTTCTTAATTTGATCGGCCGCCATATCGAGTTCGAAGCTGATCGCTTCGGCCTTGAATTGACTCATCAAAACCACGCTGCCGCAACGGTGTTCGCCGGGGATGTTCAAAGGGGCGATGTTCCGCCCGACTGGGATACCTTCTTCCTAATCTTCCAGGCGACGCACCCCTCGGTTGCGCAGCGGATCGAATTCGCCAACAGTTACAAGCCTTGGGAACACGGAGCGCCGCTGGTCTACGGCAATGTCTGCAAATCTGAGTGATTTTCTAACAACTTTAATGGGTCCGAAATCTCTAGTGCCGTATCGGCAGTGCTCCGCGGCGAAACTTCCCACGCTCCGAGGCTGTTGGTGCGGAGCAGTGCGGATACGGCGATTTGCAGTAAGGCGCTAGCGCGGTAAAGGTATGGGG